>WLWH01000110.1_pt1 | contig 64796 bp, 81 predicted proteins | sample 6712741 | NCBI WGS metagenome assembly WLWH01 (sample SAMN12718694, study PRJNA515312) | sponge metagenome | isolation source: marine sponge | host: Mycale hentscheli | place: New Zealand: South Island, Marlborough, Capsize Point | collected 2003-05-01 | reverse complement strand
AGTACAGTTTACAATACTAGACAATAAGTTAAACATGTCAGTTCTGATGCGTTCTAATGACATCTGGTACGGTTTCTGTAATGATCAATATCAATTCTCAATGTTACAACAGTTTGTTGCTAAGAGACTGTCTATTGAAATAGGTACTTATTACCATTTCGCGCACAATTTACATTTATACAACAATAAAATTTAATTATGTACTACATATATCACATACCAGGTAAAAAGATAGGTGTTACACGTAATCTTAATAATAGAGTTACGTTAATACAAGGTTATAAACCAGGAGAATACGAAGTGCTTGAAGAATCAGAAGATATAGATTATATTTCTGATAAAGAAATACAACTTCAAAAAGACTACGGCTATAAAGTCGATAGAAAATTATATAAAAACTTAAATAAAAAATACCCTATGAAAATAAACGTAACAGAACAAACTACTACGTTTCCTTTTCCAGTAAACAAGTTGAAAGGTCATTTGCTTGATAACTTAGGAATGCAATGGGAGACAGAACACGGACTGTTTATATTAGAAATAGATTCGGTTCGTTGGATTATGCAAAACGTAAGCACATCTATGTATAACAATAATAGATCTTATATATACAACAAAGCTTTTGCTAATTACTTTAAACAACCACAAATTAACTATGAAGAAGAGTTTGTGATTAAAAAAACTAGAACGTTATCTATGTTTGAAGACATTAGAGAGTGGGCGTTGACAAGAGGTTTGTATCAACAAGGTAATTCACATACACAGTATGTTAAGCTACAAGAAGAAGCTGGTGAACTTGCTAAAGCTTTGTTAAAGAAAGATAAACCTGAAATTGTAGATGCAATAGGTGACATGGTTGTAGTACTTACAAACCTAGCTCATCTTGAAGGTTACACAATTGAGCAGTGTATTAAATCTGCTTATAATGTAATTAGTAAACGTACAGGTAAAATGATTAACGGAACATTCGTAAAAGATGCAGATTAAAACAAAAGATAAGATAGTACAAAATGTACTAAGGAAGATGGACGAACGTAGCTTAATAGGTCAAAAAAAATACGGAGCTACAATGATGCAAGAAATTGAAGGTCAGAAAAAAGATCTTAATAGATTTATTGTTGACGTACAAGAAGAACTAATGGATGCTATATTATATCTTGAATCAGCTAGGTATTGCCTACGTGATGAGATAGAAGAAGCTATGTTAAACCGAATCAATGTAATTGGTCAAAATGGTAATGATGGATTACATTATAAAGATATAGAAGTTAATGATGAAGAAATCTTTTAAAAGAAAAAAAGGTCCCGTTCAATCTAAAAAAACTAAGGTTGACGGGATAACCTTTGCTTCAGGCTTAGAAAAGTATATGTACCTAGCATTAAAAAAAGCTAAAATAAAAGCTATATATGAAGGTAAAACTTTTGTTGTTTGTGAAGGATTTAATTTCCCTAATATATCACTAGAAAGATGTGGTAATGGTAAAGGTGAATTTAAAGACAGAGGAAACAAGAAAATACTACCTATAAAATATACCCCTGATTTTATTGGAGATGGTTTTATAATTGAATGTAAGGGTAGAGCAAATGAAAGTTTTCCATTAAGATGGAAATTATTTAAAAAGCTTGTAAGTAGCGATGATCCACATGTAATAATATATAAACCACAGAATCAGAAAGAATGCGACAAAACAGTAGAGTCAATCCTGGAGAAACGAAAAGGATAGCAAGACAAAAATACGGAGAAAGACAAATAGAAAAATGGTATAAGTGGAGTTGGAATAAACGAGGAAGGGTTAAGTATAAAGAACTTGTCGAGTATCAAGATAAATACAACATAAAAGTACATGGATAAAAAAATAATTAAAAACAATTGGAGCTTAAGTATAGGATTCTACCCTGGCGTATTATTTGGGATTAGAACTTATGAAGAAGAAGTATCAACAACACACGTGTTGTATATACCTTTCGTAGATTTAGCTTTAGAAATATATAAATAATGGGACTATTTGATGAAAGAATACCGTACAAACCTTTTGAGTACCCTGAGTATTATACTGAGGGTTGGTTAAAACAAGCTCAAGCATTTTGGTTACATACAGAAATACCTATGTCAGGTGATGTAAAAGATTGGAACGAAAAACTAACAAAAGAAGAAAAAAACTTAGTAGGTAATATACTATTAGGTTTTGCTCAAACTGAATGTGCTGTAAGTGATTACTGGACACAAAAAGTAGTTGGTTGGTTTCCTAAACATGAGATACAACAAATGGCTATGATGTTTGGATCACAAGAAACAATACATGCTGTAGCTTATAGCTATTTAAATGAAACTTTAAAACTAGAAGATTATGAAGCGTTTTTACACGAACCTGCGACAGCCGATCGTTTTGATAACTTGGTTGCTTATGATGGCGACAACTCTGTGGGTATCGGAACCTCCCTTGCTATCTTCTCTGCTTTTGCAGAAGGCGTTAGCTTATATAGTGCCTTTGCTGTGCTTTATAGTTTTCAGTTACGCAATTTACTTAAAGGCATCGGGCAACAAATGAAATGGTCTGTACGTGATGAAAGCTTACATAGCAAAATGGGTTGTCAATTATTTAGACATATGTGTGAAGAAGACAATAGCTTGTTAGATGCTTGCAAAGAAGATATATATTTAGCGGCTAAAACTATGGTTGATCTAGAAGAGAAGTATATAGATAAGATGTTTGAAATGGGTGACATTGAAGGTATGAGATCATTTGACTTAAAACAATTTATAAGAAAAAGAGCTAATGATAAATTACAAGAACTGGGTTACACAGATAAAAGAAGATTATTTAACTATGACAAAGAAGCAGCGGCTAACTTGGATTGGTTCTTTCATCTTACTGGGGGTCATACCCACACTGATTTTTTCGCGGTTAGGCCAACTGACTATAGTAAAGCAAATGAAGGTGAAGATTTCGAAGATATTTGGTAATGAATAGAAAAAGAAGATGGAGGTATAGACTTATAAAGTTTTTAAGATATACAAATAAATTAACAGCATATCAAAAGTTTGCATCACGTATAGGATATTTTGGTGCAGCTTTTTTGATAGCTGGACAATGGACGTTAGAACCTAAATTATTTATAGTAGGTTTTGTCTGTGTAATGATACAGACAGCGTCAAGAAAACAATGGAATTTAGTAGCGCTAAACCTTAATGGTTTAACAGCGTGGATTAATCATTTAATAAATTAATATGCCACAGAACAAATTAAAAGCAAAAGTAGAAGGTTTAACAAAAATAGTTAAACAACTATTAAAAGAATTACAAATAACAACAGATTTAGCTCAAGGTACTTTAACAGCGTTTCAGTTACATTTAGGTGAAGAAGATTGGAACAAATTAATTGAAGAGTTAAAAGACAAAGAGCAAAGACAAGTTAACACTACAGATAAAAAACTAGAAATATAATATGTGGAATAATGAATGGGAAAAAGGAAAAGACTATCCAGACTGGGGAGACACTGAAGTCTACAAAAAAACTATTGGAGGGGGATATCTTCTTAGCGGAGAGTCTCCTAAAGACGCCTATGAAAGGGTATGCAACACAGTCGCAAAAAGACTTGACAAACCAGAACTTGCAAAAACTTTCTATGAGTATATATGGAATGGTTGGCTCTGTCTTGCTAGTCCTGTTCTCAGTAATACTGGGACTGATCGCGGCCTTCCTATTAGTTGCTTTGGCATCGATGTAGCTGATAGCATAATAGACATAGGACAAAAAAATTTAGAGATGATGCTACTTGCTAAGCACGGCGGTGGAGTTGGTATCGGAGTAAATCAAATTAGACCCGCTGGCGCACAAATTAAAGGAAATGGAACAAGTGACGGCGTTGTGCCTTTTTGTAAAATATACGATTCAACAATACTTGCTACTAATCAAGGATCTGTCAGGCGAGGAGCTGCATCGGTTAATATTAATATTGAGCATCCCGATTTTGAAGAATGGCTCGAAATACGTGAACCTAAAGGAGACGTCAATAGACAGTCACTTAACTTGCATCAGTGCGCTGTTGTCGGCGATAAGTTTATGCGAAGACTTGAAAGTGGCGATAGTAAGACAAGGGCCAAGTGGGGAAAGTTGCTTCAAAAACGTAAAGCAACTGGAGAACCTTATATATTGTTTAAAGGAAATACAAATAAAAATAACCCCGCAGCTTATAAACAAAATGCATTAAAAGTACATATGACTAACATCTGTAGTGAAATCACATTACATACAGATGAAAACCATAGTTTTATATGTTGCTTGTCTAGCTTAAACCTAGCTAAATACGATGAGTGGAAAAATACTAATATAATATATGACGCGATATGGTTTCTTGACGGCGTGTTAGAAGAGTTTATACAAAAAGCTAAATACAGAAAAGGATTTGAAAATTCTGTAAGATCTGCTGAAAAAGGTAGAGCATTAGGTTTAGGTGTACTTGGATGGCATACGTACTTACAAGAAAGAGGTTTACCGTTTGAAGGTCTACTAGCACAATATGAAACAAGAAAAATATTTAGTCAAATTAAAATCGAATCTGAACGAGCTAGTATGGCTTTGGCAGAGGCTTATGGAGAACCTCTTTGGTGTGTTGGAACTGGTTTTCGTAATACTCATCTACGTGCTATTGCTCCTACTGTTAGCAATAGTAAGCTTAGCGGAAATGTGTCACCAGGTATTGAACCCTGGGCCGCGAATATATTTACAGAGCAAAGTGCGAAAGGTACTTTCATACGTAAAAACCCAACGCTTGAAGCAGTGCTCGAAAAAAACAAAATCAACAATAAAGAGATATGGGAGAAGATATTAGCAGATGGTGGTTCGGTTCAAGATTTAAAAGAATTAGACGACGATACCAAAGAAGTGTTTAAAACTTTTAAAGAAATAAATCAACTAGAACTAGTAAGACAAGCAGGGATAAGACAACAGTATATAGACCAAAGTGTAAGTTTAAACTTAGCTTTTCCTAGTGAAGCAACTCCTAAATGGATTAACAAAGTCCATATGGATGCTTGGCGCAAAGGAATTAAAACTTTGTACTATATGCGGACAGAGTCTGTTTTACGTGGAGATATAGCAAATAACGCTATGGAAGACTGCGTTGCTTGTGATGGATAAAAAGAAAAAGGGGACCACGTTAGTGATCCCCTTCTTCGGTTACAGGAACTTTTGGGTATGGTACGCCCATTTTATTTTGTTCCTTTTTTTTTTAATTTTAAATTTAATACTATGGATTATAATCAATTATTTCACGAATGTGCAGAGTTTTTAAGATGGCTTGCACCTATATTTAACATGACATACAAAGAAATTAATATTTGGATATTTGTAATAATAGAACCAATCGTATTTTTTGTTATGTTATTTTATATTTTTTATCTTAAATTTGTTATTCGTCAAAACCAAAAAAATCACCTAAACTTCTAAGTTTTTCTAAATATGGATTTTGAACAGGCATTGGTTCATAACCAGGATTATTACTTCTAGCATCTCCTCTACGGTCTTGATTTACATTTATATTAACCTTAGCTCCCTCACCTGTTCTAGGGTCTGCACCGTAATACTGTGATACTTGTTTCATTTTGTCTCTTATGTTACTAAATGGAACTTTATCACTTAAAAAATCATTTAAAAACTTTCTGTCTTTATCTCTTGGTGATTTAAAACTTTCTTCAGGTATTCTATCATTGTGATCATAAGTGTCCTTAATAGTAAAACTTTGATCAGGGTTTAAAGTACCACTTGCGGTTCCTGTAAAATATCTTGCATTATAATTAGGGTCTAGCAAAAGATCAGCAGCTTTATTATATTTTTCACTTGTAGAACCGCTTGACTTTGAAACTGCTCTATCATCAGGCGCTTGATAATTATCATAATCTAAAGTAAAATCATTAGATCTTCCTGGAGAATTATAAAGAGATTGTCTACTTCCTGTACCATAAGCATCTCTAGCTGCGAAAACATAAGCCGCTTTTTCTGCTTGACTTAAATCATCTTCAGTGAACTCTTGTTTTCTTTCGTCTTTATCTAAAAACACATCATTAGCAAAACCTCTAATAGCTATAGGTACATTAGGATTATCTACGGTAGCTTTAGTTAATATTTTACCACCAAACCTTACAGCGTCTAATGCTGCTAGTCTTGGATCATCAACATATTCTGCAGCTGTTTTTACTTTTGGCGCTAAATTGCTAGCTGCTTTTGTAGCTAAAGAACTTATTCCGAAACCTGGTAATTTAAAACTCATAATTTATTATTTTATTTTGTGATTTGGTCCACAATGGTTTATAGGATTAGGAGTACTTGATTTCATATATGTAGCGTCAAACTTATCTCTTACAGCTTTAGCTTCTTCTTCTGAAACGTTAGGTGTCATGTTTACAGCTTGTGGCTCTCTTGCTTCAAAACCAGGAGGGTTTAAATTATCTGGATTTCCAGGTTTTATTTTTTCTAATTTATTTTCTTTTTTAGAATACGACTTAGCGTTATTAGGATCAAAAACATTTCTATTAGGAGCAAGTTGCCAATCTTTTAAACCTTCTTTAAAACCAGGTATTACTTTTTCACCATCATCAGTAGGAATTAATTTTAATTTTTTTCTACTTGTGTCATAATAGAATTCATTTTTCTCTCTATTATATTCATCTAAGTTTTCTTCTGAGCTTACAGGTCTTTGATTTTTAAATCCTTTATTCTTAAATTTTCTATCCATGTAACCTGATTTAAAAGTGTCCCATGCTTTAGAAGCAGCTACACTATCATTACTTACATTTGTACTATTTCTTAATCTAAACATTTTATTATTTTTTATTTATTAACATTTCCATCTACGTCTAGCAGCTTTGCCTCTTTCACCAGTCCAACCTTTTGATCTTGCACAAAAAGATTTTCTACGCTTAGCATCTTTGCTACCTGGTTTTACATCACCTGTTACAGCTGTTTGTAGTTTACTACCTGGGTTTTCTTTTTTATAAGCTTTAACACCTTTTTCAGTCATACCAGCACCTTCCTCTGTACTTCTAAAATTTCTCCCTTCACCTTTAGTTGTTTTAGCTACTCTACTTAAAGGTCCATTCCATAAATGATTTTCACCAGTATTTAGTGGAGATCTTAATTGTTCATTTTTTTTAAACGCAGCGTCATTACCTATAGTGTTAGGGCTATTATGTGTTCTCATTTTATTCCAACCTTCTGAATGCATCATAGATGAACCACAATGGTTTAATGGATTTTTTCTAAAAGGATTTGCCATAACTATTTAATTTTTCTACAACTTCCTGGTTCATATGCTTTTACTCCTGGTGTAGGTTCGTAACCATCCCAACATCTATCTTTGCTTAAAGGAGAAGATGCTCTAGACACTCCCATTGATGGACTTAAGTTTTTTCCTTTTTTCTCTTTTTTACGCATAAAATAATTGCTTCCAGGTTTATCAGCTTCATAATGTGATTTTCTTTCCTTCATTTTAGTTCCATATAAAACAGAGGTTTTTAATTTTTCATTTTTTTCTTCTGTTGCTGGCTTTTTTTTTGCAAAAGGATCTACGCTTAAAGGAGAAGACATTCTAGACATTCCTTGGTGTGGTAATGTAAAACCACCAATCATAGATTTTCTAGACATACCATCATCTGGCGTGTCAACTTTTTTATCTTTAGATATCATTGTTCCTTTTACATAATATCCTCTTTCTCTTCGCCTAGATTCTTCGTCCATCATATCATCTACTCCTTTAGCGAAAGGTTTGTTTTTTCTAATACTGTCTACGTATTTTTTAGCTTCAGCGCCTTCTGATCTTGCGAAATCATTATAAGCGTCCATAACGCTCATTTCTTCGTGTTTTTTTCCTTTGTGCATTTTGTTTATTTTATTATTTTGTATACTGTTTTACCAAACTCTTTTTCAGCGAGTAGTTTTCTGTTTCTATTTTTGTCTACACTTATATAACTAACATGTATCCATGCTGGATTTTTGTCATCACCAAATTCCCATATAATTTGATCAAAATTACAATGACTACATATCCACTCATACATCTCTGCATTAGTTTTATGTCCATAGACGTCATCTAAGTCCATTGCCATACCTTTACAATGCTGTGAGCTAGAAGCTCCTCCTATGGCTTTATTTAATTCTTCAGAACGAAACATGCTATTGATCTTTATTGGTCCACCAACCCATAATCTGAGTGGTTCAAAAATTTTTTCAGCTAACATTTTCATGTTATTAGTTTGTTCTTCGTTAGGTATATTGTCTATACCACATCTTTTTGCTGTGTTTGAATGTATTGCTTCAGCAAAAGTAATATGATCACTTATTTTCATAACTAGAATTTAAAGTTAATACCTGCTTTAAGTACTTCTATTTTTCTATCCCAATATTTTTGTATTGCTACCTCTGTAAATAATCCTAATTTTTTATTTAGTTTAATTCCAAACTGTCCACCAACAGAATAATCAATCCAATCGTTTTTACCTATAAATGATTCGTAAGAATATTTATCTTTATCTGATTGAGAAAAAGTTTTGTGTATTGGCAACACCGATCCATACGCATGAAACCAAAAAGACTTACGATAATGGTAATAATCTAAACCGACAATGCCTGATAAATTAGCATAGCCACCTGATATTAATTCTAACTGCTCGTCGTTATAACTATTAACTAATTGTCCAAATATATTATTTCTATAGTCAAGATCTGAATTAGATATTAACACATCGTTTTGATCATACCAAAAATAATCAATACCTGTTTCTCCTGTTTGAAGATTTTCCCATGAATAAGCTATATCTTGGTGACCATAGTAATCTCTACTTAAATTCCACCATTGGTTTTCTTCTAAGTAAGACTGTATAGGATTTACGCCATAAGCTTTTTGATATGTTCTATATATTCCACCAATTGATAAGCTAAGTTTTTTACCTATTGGTAATCTAAATCTTACGTCTGCAGATCTATAATCTAAATCTACTAATTCATTTTTAGTTTGCTCAAGCTTTACAATATAATGGTCATCTAAGTATCTTAAGAAGATCTTAGAGTTTCTAAAATTATCTCCTTGTTGTTTACCCTTAGACATTTCAAATAAGTACTCTAAACCATTAGTATTGCCTTCATTACTTTTTTGTCCTATGTTAGTTTCTGTACCATCATAAAATCTATCTTTATCTTCATAATCAAAAAACGCTAACTTTCTTAATCCAAAAGTATATGTAGCATCATTAGGTATTCTAGGTGTAGTCTCTTGTAACTCATTACCTTGTGTTACATAAAATGTTTTTGTAGGTTGTAAAGCATTACTTTGATCATAACTAGCGTACAATGTACTGTATTTAAATATGTCTTTTAAAAATTGAGCGTTAGCATTTAAGCTAAACATCATTATTAGTAATAATAAGTTTTTCATTAATTTCCTTTTTTAACACTTCTTGTAACAACAGGACGTGTATAGTTAGTGCTTGGCTTTGAATTATAACTTGGTCTAGAATTAAAACTAGGTTTACTATTAAAACTAGGTTTATTATAGTTAGGCTTATTATAAATAGGTTTTGGCTTATTATAATTAACTCTTGGTTTTACTACTGGCTTATAACTTACAACTGGTTTTTTATTTAGAACGATTCTAGATCTACTTGGTTTATTAACTATATTGTTCTTGATACTAGTTCTTCTGCTAGAATTATAAACTACATTATAACCTTGATTATTAAAAGGTCCTTGTGTCCAATTATTAAATGGTCTCCAAGGTCTCATATAATAATCCCAGTAATTCCACGGTCTATAAAAATGAGAATAATAAGAATAATAATTACCGTGATAAAAATTAAAATCTAACCACAAAGGTCTCATACCCCAGTAACCATAATTATTAGCAAAATAAAATCTTGGTGTTATTGGTTTAATAACAAAACGTATAATATTAGTATCGTAGTTGCTAAACATAGAAACATCTGTTTTTTCTGTTATAAGCATAGTATCATTAACATATTGATAACTTCCGCAGCTACATAGTAGCATAACTAATAGTATAAGTTTTTTCATATTTAAAATTTATTTGATTGTAATTCGTTTAATTGTTCTTGCAATTGTTTAATAGTATTTTCAGGTAATTCTAATGATATACCACCATCTATTCTAAAAACAAGATCTCCGTTATTGTATATTATAATAGTTGGTAAATACTCCACCTCTTCTTCTTTAAAAAACTTACCATGCTCGCTTATAAATAAAGTATGCGTGTTAAACTCTTTAAATTTTTTTAATGATATTTGTTTGTCAATTAAAAACTTAGCGCTAAACTGCACTACGCTAATGTCATCTTTATATTGGCCAAAGCTTAAGGTTGTGAATAAAAGCCCTACTATTATTATCACATGTTTCATGGTCTTTTTTGGATTTCATACAATCTAGCATCTAAAGTTTTCATCATTTCTTTAATTTCATCAACATCTTTTTCAATGTTATCTACCTGTTCTATAACTTTTTCTACATTAGATCGTATCAATTCGTCTTTGTATTTAAACTCTACACTAGATATTTCAGGCTCTGGCATTTGCATAGCGATAGCGATATCAGATTTTAAAGTAAAATAAGTTGTGGCTAATGCTATAGTAAATCCTACTATTGTACCTATAGTTTTAAGATCAAGTGTTACTTTAGTTTGTTCGCCTATTTCTTGTGCCATTGGTCTTATTGTATTTGAAAGTTTTTATCTCCTGTTTTTTTAACATTATAATTACCACCTATTAAATAACCATCTTTAGAACCTAAAGATTTTCCTATAACGGCTGGTTTAAAAAACTTTTGGTTGTTAGCTGGTCTAATAGTGTCACCTTTCTGTCCAGCAACACTTTCTTCCAAACGTAAAACATACTCTCCTTTTTTATCTTTTTTAATCCTTCCTGTGTTTTCACCTACAAGATTTTTGATCATATTAATTGCTCCCATTTTATTTGTATTTTTTAAACATTAACTTATAAAGTAGTTTGTTCCAACTTGCTTGTAATTTATCTATAATTTTTGTCATAATTTATTTATTTTTTGGCATTAACCAATATTCATAATCTCCAGTAGGTCTAACTACTCTTATATAATCTACATTTAATTTACCATTTGGAATTCCTTTGGTCATAGGTCTTCTTTTATAACCTTTTTGTTTTAATCTTGTATTCTCTCTTTTGTAATCTATTTTTATTTGCGCGTCTTCTCTTTCTTCATTTTCAAGAGTTGTTTTAGTTCCCCAATAAGGTAACTCTGCTTGCCAACTACTATAACCCATAGCTAACATAGCTCTTTGCCATAACTCTAAATCTTTATCTGACATTTGTTTTAAGCTCATCATTAGTCTTAAAGCTCTATCAGCTGGTACATTTGTAGACGCAGATACAACTTGACCAAGTGCTAAATAAGCTGGATTATCTAAATTAAATCCTCTTCTGTATATTTCTTTTCTATTGTATTTATAAGTTTTAGCAGCGCTTCTTAATTTTCTTATTTTAGAATCTATAGCAGGAGAGTAATCAAAAACAGACCAAACAGCTTCTTCAAAATCTGGCGTTTTCTTTTTTGATTGTTCACCTACTTCTAAACTAATTGCTATTAAAGTATCTACTAAAGCTCCACCATATCCTAAACCTCTTAATAAAGAGCTTAACATACCTTGACCAATAGCCATAGCTTTATCATCAGCACCTCTTCTTTCTTTTTCCTCGTCATCATCTTCTTTAAACAATGTAGTAAACACAGCGGCTTGCATTGCGTTGAATATTAAGTTTTGCATTGCTCCGTAATAGAATATTTTAGATAAATTAGTTTTCCAATCACCTCTGCCCGCAAGTAAATCTTTTGTAGATTTTTTAATTATTCTAGCATACTGCATAGGTGTGTTAGCAAAGTTTAATACTAACCTACCTAAACCGCTAGCTTGCTGCATTGATATTCTATCTGTTCTACTTGATTGTTGACTTTCTTCTGATATTTGATAAAAATCATTAAATGCTTTCGCTTCTGCTTCCGCTTTAGTATATGTCTTACCTGTATCTATATTCACTTGTTTAAGCAAGCTATTTACTCTGTTTCTATAAAAAGTTGCTCCTCCTGTTGATATAGCTAAACTATCTGCTATTCTAGTAAACAAAAAACCTTTGTTTAATATGTAAGATATAACACCTTTCATACCTCCTTTTTTAGAGGCTTCAGCTATTTCAGATTCTGCTACGTTTATTTTTAATCCATTACGTCTTTGCACTAAATAATCAGAGTTCAACAAATACATTACATCTTTCCAGTATTGTTTTTGATTAGCAAACGCTAAACCTGCTTTAAAAGGATTATTATCACTCCAGTTCATAAAGTTAACAGAAGATATAAGTTGTAATAGTCCTGATTTAACATTCAAGAACATTATAGCACCAACAGAATTGTTTAACCAATCCATTACATTTTCTACTTGAGCATTACCACCAACTGGTCTATTGCTTCCTCGCTTCATTCTAGATAACATGTTGCTTAGTGCAGTAGTAAAATTAGAGCCATATAGTGCTTCTAATTTATTCATGTTTTCTTTAGAAAATATAATATCTACATTTTCTTGCCACTCTTGTAATGCTTCTTTTCTATATACTTTTTGTATACCGTTTATAATATCTGAAGTAATAGATCCACTAACCCAATCAGCATTAGGTCCAGGATATTCTTTTCCTTTTTGTATAAAAGCTATTTTTTCTGCAAACACTTTTAACGCAGGGTTATTTTCTATTAATTTGTTTAAAGCATTTCTATCTCTAGTAGATAATCCAGGAATATCCATACCTTGCATTGTCCATATATGAACTCTTAATGCTTGTGAAAAAGTAAAGTTACTATGACCTGAAGGTTTTGATAAATTCTTAGGAACATTTTTTATACTTTCTCTTAATGCTTGAAAATCTTGAGCAACTGCTATTTTAGCTTTGATAACTAATTGTTCTGCTTTATTAAAAGGATCTAGTAAATTATCTTGTATCCATGCTTTAGCTAAATTACCATTTTCGCCTTTTGGTAAAATCTTATATAACAAACCTGTAAAGTCTTCTGCAGACGGTGGAATAAAAAACTCAAACTTATTAACTGCTTTACCTTCTACTTTAGCTCTAGCATCTGAGTAAGTTTTGTACCACTCTTTACCACTTTGTTGTTCTATAATAACATTAAACTCTTTGTTCATTCTTTGTTTTTTACTAGACTTAGCTAGTTGAACGTCAGACTTAACATCGACTTGATCAAGAATATTTTTAACAGCTTGCACGTTTGCCAGCGCGTCATCAGCAAAATAAAAATCATTATATCCTTTAGCTGTTTTATCTAATACCCACAGAGCTTTAGCGTCTGGACTACCGTTTGCTAAACCAGTTATGTTTTCTAAAGGTAGATTTAATCCTATACCGTCTAAAAACTTTTTAATACTTACTGCCGATGCTTGAGGTCTAGCCGTTAGTACAAATATATCTCCGCTACCAAACTTATCTTGACGTTTTAAAGCAAGATCTGCTAATGGACCTTTTCTACCTTTAACAACTTTTTCAAATTCTGTAAAATCAAACTCTGCTCCGTTTTGTTCTAACAACTCTGCCTCGCTCGCGAACTGAGCTGGGCTTATTTTAGTAGTAGTACCATCAGGCGCAATAACAATAACCATGCTTTTACTAAAGGCTAATGTATCATCAAAATCAAATACACTTATACCTTTTATTTTCTTGCTAGATTTATTTCCAAGCTCTACTGTTTTATCTGCGTTACCCATAGCTTCAATAGAAGCTTCTGTTGTACTGTTAGGAGTTATTAAGTTAAATAAAGTTTTTTGATTTACGTTAACTTTCTTAGATGATTTTCCATTTACTATTTGAGAATCTTTTAATTCTGCTTTAGCACTTTTAATGCTTTTAGGTTCTTTTAATACAAAGGTATTATTTTCTTTATATACACCTAAAATCTCTTTAAGTAACTTGTTTTGAAAGTTAATACTATCAGGATTTCTTAATGATTTATCTAAAGGTAAACCTAAGCTTTCAGCTATAGTCATTACCTTTCCATCTTTATAGGTAACATATTCATTTAAGTTTATGTTAGGATTACCTAATAAATATCTAACCCAAACGTTTGGTTTGTCCATTTCCCAGAACTCACTAGGAAACTGAGAAGTATAACCAGCTTTTCCAACTATAACATCATCTGTTTTTAATAACTGACCTTGAATGTAGTTATCTTTTATTAAACTAAAATCTTTATTGACAGTGTTGTTATATATAAGATCAACTGCTATTTTAGCTGCGTTATTAGCAGGCATTAAATGTTCTGCAACATAGTTTAAAGGATTGCCAGAGACTACTACACCTTTGACTTCTTTATAACGTTCAACAAATGTACTTTTAGGTAATTTAGATAAAGAAAAGAATTCAATAGGAGCTAAAACTCTCATCACATGTTTTGAGTTGTTAACTTGACTATTTATCCAAGAAGCCCAGAATTCCATTCTGCCTGGTATTATTTTTCCGTCTTTTCTTACGTTTTTATTTATAACATTAAGTATCTTTTTTAATATTTTACTTTTTTCCGCTTGGTTGTCTCTAAATTTTTTATCTCTTAATAATTCTATTCTTTGTTCTGGACTTAATTTTGCGTATTGACCTTGTTCTGATTCTGCTCTTTTTAATACGGTAATATCTTTAGCGCTTAATGAAGAACCTTTTTTAAGTTTATCTTTATCTAAAAACTTATCATTGCCAATAGTTTTAGTATATTTTTTTACATATTCTGGATTAGCTTCAATGAATGCACCAGTTAAAGGAGCATTAAGCAAATCTTTTAATTGATCAATATTGTTACCAGCATTGAAATTAAATATAGTTCTTCCGCTACTTGCGCCGAAAGAATCTGAACTTCTTGTTTTTTTACTTGTAGGATTAGTAAACTCATAAAAATCTAAACCAAACTCAGGTATAGTCAAGAGTATGCTTTCGTTTCTTGCTTTTATCTGATCATCAGTGAATTTATCGTGTTCAAATTTTTGACCTTTTACTGCGTACATTCCAAGATCTCTATCTGACATGTAGTCTTTAATACTAGGCTTAACAATTTTTGCAGATCTTTTATATTTTTTACTAGCTTTAACAGTTACTGTATCTAACGAAGTATCTTCTTTAACTCTTTGATCTAGTTTTTGTTCTAAACCGTCCATAAATTCAGAAGGAGTTAATGGAGATTTTTTAATCTCAAGAACATCACCTAGTTTACCCATAAAAGCTTTGTCAGATCTTAGGTTTTGTACACCTTCTGCCATTATACTTTCTGTTATCATGCTGAATAAAGACTGTTGTCTTTTTTCACTAGACTTATAGTATTCTTTTAATTTTTCTTTATTAAGATTAGTTATTTCGTATACACCAGGTCTTGAATAAGTTTTCTTACCATCTTTAACTTTTATCTGATCTGTTGTACCTGTTTTTTTATACTTAATAAGTCCTGAGTCTATGTTAGATTGTCTACCTAATCTTCGCTTTATTGTAGAAGATGGTATTGTACCTATTAAACCTTGGTTAACTATTTTATCTACAAAGTCATTATATTCTTGTGTTCCCCATTTACCCACTAAGCTTCTCATAGTTTGCATAACACTTTTATTTTTAGTGTTTGCTATAATTGATTTAGCTACAGTTTCAGGATCTGTATTTCTTCCTATATTACTTACTATATCTTTAGCTAAACCTGTAGTTTGACCTTCTTTGTTTACACCACCAATTAAATCAGATGTTACGTTCTCGCTTATCTGGTTCTTTATAGCTGGTACTGAAGTAGCATATTTCTTTTTTCTAGCTGTAGACTTTTGAGCCGGTGCATCAAAATCTGTTTGTGATTCTCCAGCAACATCAAAACCTACGTTTTCTTTCATTGAATCTAAACTAGTACTTTGTCTAGTAGCTTCTTTAACTAAATCAGGACCAATACGTTTAGCTATATTATCTAAATACGTAGTTGCTTCTGCTTTAGATGAATCAAAGTTTTTAGTAAAACTAGGGAATTGCTTGTTTAACAAGCTAGTTACTTCTTCATTTACTTTTGGATTACTTAAGTTTAATGGAACACCTCTTTTTCCTGCCCATCTTTTTAAAGCATCTCTTCCAGCTGCTTGATATTGTTGTGTTAAATCTATTACATTCTCAGAATTACCTTCCTTATACTCGTTTGTTAGCTCAGTTAGTTTTTTACTACTCTTAGATTTTGTAACAACACGCTTTTTCTTTGGATCAACTCTGTATTCTCTTTTAACTAAATCGCCTTGAGCTCTACCTTCTAATAACTCAGTTTGCGCTTGAGTAAATTTACCTGTTTTAATACTTTTATTATAACCTTTTATAAAATCATAAACATCTTTACCAGTGTCAAATCTAATAGATCTTTTACGACCCATTAAAGTATCAATTATTCTAGTAAAGAAATCCCCTACTTGTTGTCTCATAGAGCTATCTAGCTTTATAGCACCATCTAAAACAGCTTCAGAAAACAATGTAAGTATTTCTTCTCCCATTACCGCATCTGTAACAGTTTCATCATTTTTATACTGTTCGTATCTTTCTTTAAACTGACCGTCTTTTAATAATTCTGGATTTATTTGTTTAATATAAGTAAGTAAATTATTACCAAGTTCTATAGCAGTTCCCTTACTATTTTTAACTGTCTGGTAAATAACCGCATGTAAAAATTCATGAGCTCCAGTATTTATTTTACCATCAGATAATATTTCAGCTTCATTAAGAAGTATAACTTGTTCATCACCTTTTTGATATATATCTCCATAACCAGCGTTTTCTTTGCTTTGTTTTCTAATCTTCCAACCACTGTTATTTAACTCTTCAATTCTTTTATTTATAGCATCAGTGTTTTTCTCTCTAAATATTTTTACTTTACCTTTAGAAGTTTCATCTACTATCTTCTGAACATTACCCATGTTCTTCATGTAGAGTTCTCTAGTAACTTCTTGTTCAGTTAGTGAAGTAATTTGGTTATTTATAAGTTCTAAAGCAGCAATGTCTCCATTACCTTCGCTTATCTGTTTGTTGTTGGTTTTCTTTATGCTTAATTCAAGATTATTTTGAGCTATTAACAATTCAAGCATTTGTTTTCTTTCCTCAGCTTGCATTGTAACAGGTATTTTCATACCGCTATTCCTCATAGTAGAAAGATTAGATATAGCATTTAAACCTTCTTCTCTAGGTATACTTTTATTATCTATTCTTTTTTGTATATCAGCTATAGATTCTTTAAAGAAATTATTAGCTGATGCCATAGGAGCAAAAATACTATTAGATTTACTAGGATCCATTATTAACTTACTAGCTACATCCATACCTACTTGGTTTATTTCAACTAAACTTTGTGAAACAGTAGATTGCGCCACTGGTAAAGCTAAACCAATTCTCCAACCAACTTGAAAACCTTCTTCGTCCCAGTTAGATTGTGACCAGCTTTCTCCAAGACCCATACCTAATGACCAATTAACAGTAGTTTCATGTATTCTTCCTTGAACAGCTTCTGTAACTCCTTCACCACCAGCACCAAGCGCTGTAGTTAAAACCCATTTTGGTGTTTGCTTAAAAAATTGAAGTATTTGGCCTCTGTATAAAGAAGCTAAAATACGACCACCTGGCTTAAACCCAAGCATAGTAGCACTAACTCCTAATTTTTCACTACCTGTAGACGCTGCGGCACCAGCAAGACCTTTCAGAATAACTTCCTCGCTAGCAGGATCACTAGCCATAGCTATAAATTCTTCTACCGTAGGAGGTTTACCTCCGTTGTTTTTCATAATCGCTTGCCTCCAAGTTTCTATAACGTTCGAGGTAAATTCTTTAGCCATCATATTTAAACTACCTAAAACCGTCAATATTTTACCTGTACCCTGCATTCCATAGCCAATTGGTTTTCCATAACCAGGAACTTTAGAAACAAGTTTACCTGTACCTTCTAATATACCTCCAGCATACATAAAGCCCATGGTGTCTACTTGTCCTACCATATGCCTCATAAAACTTGTTAAATCACTAAACTCAGTATCAGGATCTAAAGAATATCCAGCAGCAGCTTCAGCTTCAAGCATTTTACTTGTTTGGTCTAACAATAAACCTGTTTGTTCTACATCATAATTTAAAACACTAGATATCATTTTCTCACCCTCAGTAGCTTCTCTACCTTCAAACACGTCTCTAATAGTCAAGTCTCCATATTTCCAACCTGTTCCACCATACATTCTAGCTATAGCGGTTTGATTAAACCAGTTTTTCGCTTTACCAGCTACAACCCACTTGTCTATACCGTTTACTACTTTTTTTGCTCGAGAAAATTCTTGTGCTTTAATAGGTGAATAATAAGCTTTTCCATGCTGTTTAACCATTTCCCAAGCTGCTCTGGCTCCTACTTTGTTTAAATCATAAACATTAAAATCATCTGGTACATCAAAATAGTCTCTAAAATTTGCTTCAGTTATTTCTACAGTACCTTCTCTATCAGCTAAATTTCCAGAACCTCCATGTAATACATATTCTATACCACCTGGTACTTTAGCAGGATAATAGAAGTCTCCTTCGTCAGCACTACCTAAGGTAGATTTTGTTATTTTACCATCTACTATATTAAAAGCAGTATCTAAATTTAATAAGTTTCCTTGTAAATATCCACCTTTTCCAAACCCTGTTTCAGCTCCACCACCACCTCGAAATGTTTCAATTGCTTGATCATAAATACCAGACTCTTCAGCAAACTCTTGGAAGCCAGGAGAATTATAATCTTCCATTAATTGGTTTCTTGCTGTAGTACCAGTAACACCGGTGTTTAGATACATGACGTTTATTAATGCTTTAGTTTGATCTGTACTAAAACCTACTCTTGCTAAAGCATCTCTTCCAAGTGTTGTAAAATCGTAACCATCTCGCTCAAATTGATCATCTAATTCCCTGTATATATCAATTTTTGTTCTATAAAAAGGTTCTCGTAATTTGTTCATTAATTTACTAAAACCTATCGCATATTGTCTTTCGCTTGAATTAACGTATTCGTTCTGAGTATACAATTTATTATATCTATCATTGTACCATGCGGACGCTTCTTCTTGATGTTGTAATAAACAATCCTCTGTAGCAACACCATCGTTTTTTTCTTGGCAAGGTTTAATAAATTTTTCTTCAAATTCTAATCTCTTAGTACTAAAATACTCTTCATCAACTTTAGCCTTAATTATTCTTTGCCAACCAGCTAATACTGGATCAGACATTTTTATTTTTTTAAATTGGCTTCCAGCCCAAGTCATAAAAGTCTCATAATCCTCCATTCCTTCTTGTTGGAATATATCTCTCATGTTAGAACCTGCAGGTTGTCCTTCTAGCATTTTACTTATAGCAAACGCTTCAAACCCTGAAGTTATTTGAATATTATCAATTTCTTCTTGAGTTAAGTTTTTTAATTTTTCCCAGTCGTATTTATTATCTTTTGATTCTTTTACTTCTGTTTCAGTAGCATCCCAGTTTATTTTTGGTAATTCTCCATCAGGATTAAAATAACCATCTTCATTTACGTTTAAAGGTACATTAAGATTATTTATTGAATCAAAATTTAATATCCCTGCATCATTACTAATGTTTTGTAATAGTTCTTCAGCTTCTGAAGTGTCTTGAGTAGAGTATTTACCCAGACCAACACCAGTCGCGTCTATAGATTGCTGGTTAAAATCCTCATACTCTTTTTTAATTTGAATATAATCAGGATGCAGAACTGGTATTTGGTTTGTTATACCCTCAAGAGTCTGACTACGATCAAAAATCTTAATTTCATTTGTGATTGTATTGAGAATTTTTTCAGTTTCTGTAAATTGTTCAGCTCTGAAATCAACATATTCATCGTCTTTAGTGCTAAAATACTCCGTATTTCCCATAGCAAGTTGTGAATTTTGAACGTCTTCACCTTGATTTCCAGTACTTGTATCAGTTCCACCTATCATTGGGTTTCCTTCTTCATCAAGATTTTGACTAGCTATTTCATCATCTTTTACAATACTTGCTAAACTTGGATTAACAGGGAACAATATTTCATCTATAGCAATATTTCCAGTACCAAAAATATTAACTTCTTCAGTTAACTTTTCATCTCTCTTCTCATCATCATCAGATCTAGCAATTTCAGGATCTGAAAATAGCTGTGCGCCAACATCTAAATCTATAGGTAGAGATGACGTTGCGTTTGGTGGTATGTTGTTTTCTTCTTCCATTTAATTTTATTACGAATATTGTTCTATAAACTCAACAACTTCTGGTGATTGTTCTGTAGGTAAATCTCTAACTTCTTCTGGTAGTTTTTGATAAAACAAAGTCATTCCCGCTTGCCACTCTTTAATCCCTAACATGTTTCTATAGAACTCTGGTATTGGCATTTCATTATCATTTAAAGCTTTTATTAAATCTTGACCTTGTTTAGTTCTATCACTTAAAGTTTCTTTTACTATACTAGGTTCGTTCGCTATGTTTCTTTGAGGTAATTTTCTATCTAAGTTGGCTTGTAAAATAATACTCATTATATAAGCTCTTTGAGCATCTACCATAGCTACATTTTGATCTCCATAACCTGTTTTATTAAAAGCATATCTATTACCTACAAAACCAGCTTTACCCTCAGGATCTAATTCATCATAAAGCTTTGCTAACTCAGGAGATACTTCTTCGTTTATACCTAATGGTAAATCTATACCTAATCTTTTATTAGAATAACCAGATAAAACAGAAATATCTCCACTTGCCACTGCAAATAAACCAGAAACGTGAGCTCTTACTTCTGCGTTATAAGCTGGGTTGTTATCTATAAATTCTGTTACAATGGGTTTTACTAAATATTTTTTAACCTTGTTGTTAACTACAGAGTATATAGGTATTTTTATAGAAGTATCTTCTGCAACATCGTTAGGATCTTCTGAAACAACAGAACCACCTAGAAAAAACTGTGGCTGTAATGTAGCGTTTGTAGTTATACCAGCGTCTTCAAAAGTTGTTTGTAAGTTCATAGCTTCAGGAACATTACTAATAAATAAAGATAGTAGCTCATCGTTATCTAATTGAGAAGAGTCAATTTCATTATATACAACATAGTACATGTTTCCATTAATGTCATACTGTAAGTTTCTATTTTTCAAAAAATCTTCTACCACATAAGAAACATTATGTAAATACTTTCTAAATGTTTCGCCTTTAACTAAAAACCTCATTGCTTGCGTGAATACAACTATTTCTTCACTTTCTGTTTCTCTAAAATAAAAGTTTTTGTCAACTTTAACATCTTGAAAATAATCAAAAAGATTAGACCAAGCTGCCATAGAAAACATATTCTTGTCTTTATTTCTTTCTGTAGTTCCATTTACGTTTATAGATCTATATTCACTAATAAACAATGGTAAATTTTGAGGATTAGTTCTATCGGTAGCTTGAGCTAAGTATCCACCTAAAGTAATACATTTATCTAATCTACTAAAGTATTCTTTTATAAATTTTTTATCTTGTTTTATTTCACTTTGACCTAAATTTTTAACTTCTAGTTTTAGTTTTGTTTGCCTAGCTATAACTCCTTCTACAGGTCTTTGCGCTAGATCAATAAAATAATCTTTTATTATATTAGCTAAAGTCTTATCTTCATATGGATTTTCAGAAGATGAACTACTCATGTAACTTCTGTACTTGTTACTGGCATCGGTGAAAAAGTTTAGTTCTTTGCTTCTGCGCATCTGCGAAACATTAACTAATCTATTCATTTTATCATTATGACCTTTTAATACTGTATTCATTTTTTTTATAGTTTATTTTATCCGAATAACCCTCCCCAAGCGTTACCATATTCTGCTTCAGCTTCCGCAGCAGCTTCTCTTATTTCATTTTCAGCTGCTTGAGCCCCGATAAACATAGAAGTATATCTATTTATATCTCCGTTTGTTCTTGCTTCTTGAGCTTGAAATTCAAATATTTCTCCTTTAGCGTCAGCTTCTTCTTTTCTACCTTTTAGTTGAATTGTAGCTTGATCATAAGCTTGACTAGCAGCTACTTTTTCTCTATTCATTTGAGCTTCTCCTTGTGCTCTAAGTTGATCGTTAGCAGCTTCTTGTTTTTCAATTGTAGCAGCAACTGATTGTTTAGATTTTAAAGCGGCCATTGCTAAAGCGGTAGCACCACCTGCACTAGCTCCTGTTTGTTCTAGCGTATCTAATGTATTGGCTAAAGCTACATCTGTTTCTTCTGCTTGCATTTTAGCAGCGGCAGTAGATACTGTTAAGTTATTAAATGGATTAGTTATTTGGCTAGTTAAATCTCTAGCCAAACCAGACAAGTCAGTTATACCTGCGTAAGGATTAATAATGTCCTGACGAGATTCTAAAGAGTCATTCATATTTGCCTCTGCGGCATTAGTCCTGTCTCTAGCATCGTTAAGCTCGTTAGCTGCTTTTGCTTTGGCTTTTTTAGCTCCAATGATTCTACCTATTTTTTTACCCATTCCTATATTTTTTTTGCTATCTCGTAAGATGGTTTATTATCTACATCCCATCCTAATTTCTTATGCGTGTTTATTAAGCTTTGATTTCTACCTATTGAAAACATATATTTTTTACCTTGTTCTTTACATATAGCTTCTATTGTGTTTAATAACATCTCTATCGCTTCCTTTCTGTCATTATCTTTATACTTTGGATTAGATATTATCCATTCAACAAATACAGCATCAGAGTTAGTGTAATATATAAAACCTGCTACTATAGGTATGTTTTCTTTTTGTATCATTATTCCACCAGTACCATTGTCTGGTAAAAAGTTTTTAGGAATAGACGGCCAACGCCACCATTCCCACCAATCAACCAATACTTCATAATCTGTATTGATTAATTTTCTTGCATTTAATTTCATATAATTATCTATTATTGTAAACAGTACCTACGCTAAATAATTGCTTAGCACCTGTTCTATCTGTAAAATCGTCTTGAGCAAATGTAACAACTAGATACTGTCCTTTTAATCCACTGGACTTATTACCTGGTGTTATTACTTCTTCTGCTGTACTTAGACTATCATTTTTTATAGCAGCATAGTATACGTTTTGTTTTCTATCAAAACCAGCTCTATATTGTACACCGCTATTAGGATCTACATAATAACCTTGATCGTAACTTAGTATACCTAAATTTTGATTAGTGCTAGTAGTATTACCTAAACCAGGTTGTTGAGGATTTTCATCAGTTCCAGTATAATCATTTGTTATACCTTGAACTTTCCATCCGTTACTACCTGTGTAGTTTATTGTTTGAAACGTTTTTGTTCTAACTGGATCTGGATTGAAAACAAATGTTACTCTAGACTCAACTGGTATTCCATAAAACTGATTATAAACAAAACCTTCATTATGTTTCCATAATGCATTATTTTTAAATGTATAATAGTTTCCTCTTAAACTAGTTGAAAGCTCTGGTACATATGACATGAAACTAACCCAACCGTTTATTAAATCATCAAAAACAAGAGTTTGTGTTTCTATTGTACACACGTAATTTTTCTGGTATACATCATAACCTCCTACTATTCCTGTAAAGGTACTACTATTCAACGCGTCTCTAAAATAATCAATCATACCAAAGTTAGATATTTCAGTAAGACCATTAGGACCAAGCTGCATAACAACTCCTCTGTCTCTATCAGTAAAAAACTTATTATAACCGTAAACAGCAAACGAACCAGGATCTCTAGAAATTCCAAAGTTACCTTCAAAAGCACTTGGTGTTCCTATTACTAATCTACTGTTGCTATTTAAAGGTTGACCTTCTTGAGTAAAAATAACATCTTTATCTATAGGTGCTCTATTAACTTTTCTTTCTTGAAATATTACTAGATTAGTATTTTCAGCATATAATTTTTGTATACTACCTGAAGCAGGATCTACACTTCTAGTTATATCTTCTCCTATTGGAAACTCATTAGTATTGTTAATACCGTTTTTAGCATTGTATACACCAGAATATATTAAAGAACTTTGTCTTCTTGTTTGACTTGCTTCTTCTTCTACAATGTAAGCCTTAACTCCAAAATCTACAGAAGTATTATTAAAACCTCCTTTAATTCTTGACTCTTCAACAAACCAGTCTTCATATATATTAGCACTACCAACTGATATAGGGTCAGTATTTATAACATAACCTTCTCCAGTAACTGGATCAGGCGTGCCCGTAGTTATACCACCACCTTTTACGTCTATAGTTCCATCTGCTTGTCTTTCTTGGTATTGATTAATGTTTTTTAATCTTTTCAACCAGAACGTGTTAAAGTATGATACCTCTAATGTAGTCGCCATATATTTATTATTACTTGTTTTCTTTCATTATTACAGTGGTCCTAAACATGTTATACAGTTACCAATTGAACCTGTTAACGCATCGTAGTATTGAACATCAAATCTTGCACATGTAGTGCAACCGGTACAACCAACACTATATACACCATTATTTCTTACAGCATATTCACCCACAGCAGAAAAATTATACGCTAGATTAGCAACCGCACCACCTGCGCCAGTAACTTCTAGTAAATTAAAATTACCAATTGTTCCACCCGCTGGTTGCGCTGGTGAACCCACATCACACGTTGCTATTACCCAAGGGTCACTCGGTGTTGGTCTATATAATATTGTAAAGTTAGTTTTATATGTTGATGGACTAGCTGCTGTAGCGCTTTTAGTTAGTGTAGGTACTATTTGTACTATTCCTTGAGTTAATGCTCCTGTTGTAAATGCTTCAGTAACAGGTGGTAAACCACATTGTATGGGACTTGCTCCAAATCTTCCTTCTTGTAAAATATTATAGTAAGCTAAATCTATACTATTGTTAGATGTAGCACCATACTTAGGCCCTAAAGTTCCTAGAGCTGTATCTATAGTAGCCATTATTGTTTGTGTGCCGCTACCAATATTTGGTCCAGCTGTTCCTACAATACCAGAGTTAACAAATCTACTTGCTCCAAAAAATACTTCTAAAGGTTCTCCTACACCTACAGAAGGTCCACATTCTGTTATTAAACTGTTCATTGCAACAGTAGGACCATAACATAATATTCTATTTACTGGAGGTGTTCCTAATATAACATCAATAACACAATCTCTAGTAAGACTATTAGCATCGTTAACACACGATGGAGAAGCATCAGTTACCGTACATGTAAAAGTATAGGTTCCATTAACAGTAGTTCCAGAATCTAGAGTAACTGTTCCTGTTTGATCTATAGAAAACACAGCTGATCCGCCTGGTGAAGCTACCGCTAAAGAATAACATAGTTCATCTGTTTCTTGTGTTGGGTCAGCGCTTCCGTTTTTAGCATTTGTAAATTGTCCAAACACACCCGTGTCAGCAGTTGTAAAACCTGTTGTTCCTCCAATAAACCCACAAGCAACTTCTGTCCCAGCATCTGCTCCATAAGCAGGAGTAAATCCACCAATTTCTGGTATTATATTGTTTAGCGTTATTGTTATTTGATTAGTTAGATTATCTACAAAAACAGGGTTAACACCATCATCATATGTGGTTTCAAAAGATATAAAATATTGATTTGATTGAGTTGTTTGAGATAAATAAGCAAACAGTTGATTTGTTTTTAAATCAAAATCTAACAAAGAACCACCACCACCGGTTGATTCAATTGTAAACGCTCCTGTTACTGCAACACCATTGCCATCAACTATAGAACTTATAGTAGGTACAGATTGTAAAGTTAATTCATTACCTGATGAATCAGTAAAACTAAAAGCAGTTAAAATAACAGATCCATTAACTGTATCTTCAGCAAAACTCAAGCTTGTAGTTGTTGTATTAGAAACACCTCCGTATTCAGCTACTACAGATCTATTTAAATCTACAAAATTACCTGATGTAGATGATTCGTAAAATATTTCTAATAAACTTTCTACTGGTTCAGTTTCAGATACACTTAAAAACGGTATCATACAACCTACTCTAAGCACTGGAGAAGGTGGTACTGGAATATCAGTAACTTTTGCTCCTAAAGTATTTAAATTAGGATCAGGAAATCCAACAGGTTGTTGTAATTGAGGTTGACTTTCTTCTGCGCCTATTTTTAATCCTAAAGCTAATGGGTTTTGTTGTGTATTGTAAAAACTTTGCTCTGCTCCAGTATTTCCCCATGGAACCACGCCATTTGATTCATCAAAAGGTCCTGCTCCAGCGTTAGCAACAAAAAATGATGTAGCTAATTCTAAGCCTCCAGATCCAATTGGACCAATTGTTACCGCTTCATCACTTATTCTACCTGGAAAATATTGAGTATTCCAAGCGTATTCTCTATTTTCGTAGTATTGAGGGGTTGGATTTTTTCCTAAATCGTTTATATTAGGATTGTTTACTCTACCAAATAATACTACTGAAGCAGAAAACTCTGATTGAGTTGGACCTACTTCATTTAAATCTCTAGGAACTTTATTTATATTGTCACCAAGTAAAGCCGCAAAAGCTACTCTACCATAATCTCTAGCACCTACAACTGGATAACCAGAAACATAACCTGGTAAATACACGTTGTAATATTCTTGTTCTTGTTGTTTAACAACTATCTTATATGATTGCCAACCAATAGGGTTAGCAGGATAGACTTCTATTGTACATTCAAAACCAGTACCTCCACCGCTTGTTGCTAATTGTATTAATTGATTATTATTAACATACCCAGTTCCTCTGTTTAATATTTTTATTCCCGTAACTACACCACCTGCTTCACTTAAAACTTCTACTTCACCGTTTTGTCCTAGACCTATTCCTGGACCAGGAGTATATTGAAGAGTTATTGTATCACCAACAACATATCCAACACCCCCATTAGTTATTTCTAATTGATCGATGCTTGTATCATTTTCTGCTTTATATAAACCAGGTTCACCTGTAACCTCGTTGTTTATTTGTTGCGCTGGATTTAATCCGTTATTTACTTTTATTCTTAAGGCATTACCTAACCACTTGTAAGTTGTTTCATCTATATTATCAACATCTTCAAAAGATTTATAAGGAGTATATAAAGTAGATCCTTGAGCTGTTGGAATAGAATCATTAGAAGATAATACTACACTTGAAGCTCTACCGTATCTATCAGCTAATACAAATCCAGCTTGGTAGTTTCTATTTTGTTTTAAGGAATGATTAGGATATTGTGCATAGTTATTATAATCTATAGATTTATCCGCGTTTATAGCTTCATAATCTAAACTAACTGGAGGAGTATGTTGTTGTAAAAAATTACCATATATAACTCTGTTGGCGCTAATTTCTTGCCCTAAAGCTTTTAAAGGAACATTGTCATAAACTCTATTTTGTTGGTTTGTTGGTAAAGTTCTATAAGGTTTTATAGATTTATAATCAAAATTGTAATACCATTGTGGCCCTATGCCAGCTGCAGTTCTTGGTATTTCTTCAACAAAAGAAGCTAAACCACTAGTAACAGGTATTACTTCTAGTATTTTCACAGAAGTAGCATTAGATTCTTTATATAATATTTCTATGTCAGTTACTTTATAGCCATCAATTAGTCCAGTAACTGCCTCAGCAGCTGTAGCGCCCGCGTCTGGTAAAGGAATTTTTAAATCAATAGTATCTATAGAATTAGTAAACCATTCTATAATAGTAGAATCATAAGCATTAACTTGATCTTGATATTGATTATTAGGTCCGTTACCAAAAATACCTTGTTGCTCTGGTATAAAACATATTTGAGTAAATGGAGCAGATAAAGAATATTCATTGTCTTCAAATTTAAACCTATAGCTAAATCTAACAAATTTCTCTTCTATTAAATCAGGATCACCTGTAAATTCTTGAGCTGGGTTTTGTCCTAAACCGTAATTAGGATTTGCAGAAACAGAAACGTCGTTAACACCAGCCGCAACAGTTACGCCTTGAGTTAATTTTAATTCTATATTTCCTCCAGAACCTGTATTTATTATAGTAACTTCTTGTATACAAACCTCATCAGCTAAAGTAATAGGTAATCCAGTAGCAGTGCTTAACATAGTTTTACTAGTAATAAAGTCACCTATTTGAGGAGTAGGATTGTTACTTGGGTCAGGATCTGTACTTGTGAAATCATAATTTATATCTAAAATTGCACCAGCAAGGATAGGTCCAGCTGCACTTTTTACGCTTGTATCAAAACCTCTAGTCAATAGTCTGTCGGCTGAATCTGAGGCTGATGATCTAGAAAACTTTAAATTACCTCCACCCCAAGGTGATCCAGCAGTTCCTGGACTTAAGAAAAAGTTATTATAAATAATTACTTCATTATTACCACCAGTTGGTTCTATCCATAATACTTGCCAAACTTCATCATCTTTTTGATCAGGAAAACCACTAACTATATCTCCTATTTTAACATTATAATCTCCTACGAATTGACTAGTTTCAATTTGATATCCTTTTATAGGTTGAGTTAGTGTAGATGTGCCACTAACAGCTACTAAATTAGCTTGTTGTAAAACTAAAGGTGTTTCATAAGGATAATACTTAGCAACAGATATTTGATCTTCATTTACATAATGTACTGGTGTAATTAAAGATGTAGGATTAGCTAGTTCAACATTAATTTTTCTTGGTTGATTACGGTTGTCTGTCCAGAATAATAAATCATCTAATAAATTTATACCGTATATTTTAAAGTTTTGATTAAAGTTAAGAAAAGATCCTCTAACCAATAATGTAGTTATATTAGTTGTGGGATTATATTTATGTATAGTATTTGTATAACCAAAATTTAATTGGTTAGATCCCGATAATGTTATACCTTGACTAAGCACAATTAAACCATCACTTGGAACTGCAGGATCTGGAGGCACAATACTTACAATTACAGGATCAACTTCTTGACCACCAGCACCAGAAGGTTGACCGTTCCAGTTATCACCATATACTGTCATACCTACTTCTAAACCCAGAGTAGTAGGATCTAGTAAATTACCAGCTTGATCATATAAAACCCAGTTGATATTTGTTGTTGCTGGTATTCCAGCTTTTGCAAAAGCAGTTACGTCTCTAGGACATCTTCCATCACCGTTATAACCTGAGCTAAATATATAAATATTTTCAGTAGTTTCATCTGTAAATTGACCTATAATTTTACCAAAATATTTAACAAAACCTAACGGAAGAAACTGCTTACCTGTATACAAATAAGTTAATTCTGTATTTGCTAAAACATTCTCAAACTCTCCTACTTCAGAACCTTCTGATCTACTAATTTGTAAATTTTGAGCATCTCTGTATTCACCGTTTGGCAGTAATCTATTGTCAAGGTCTTTGTTCATTTTAGACCTTATAAAAGTATTAGTTACTTGTGGCATGTATTATCGTTTTATCCATTTGGCTTTTCCACGCATTACTTGTACTATCTCATCTAACTTAACATTAGATAATCTAATTTTAGCGTTTCTAAGCTTAGCGCTTTTTTCTTGTTTTAATCTTTGTACTATATATTCAGGTTGATTAATTCTCGTAGATATTATAGCATGTAGAATATATGCATATAAAGCATCTTCTGCTAGCTTTGGTATTCTACTATCTAAATCATAAGCAAGTCCATCAGAGATATACTCTAACACTATTAATTGATTTACTAAGTTACTAGAAAAAGAAACTTTACCTTCTCTTTCGTTCATATTAAACCAACCATTGTATTGAGCGTATTGTGGTGACATCCCGTATTGCTCACCCCAGTTCCAATACCACATACCGCCTTGACCCCAGTTGTAACCAGCCCAATCAAACCCTTCATTGTATAATTCAAAATTAAAATTTTGACTTATAAGATTTGTGTTAGCGTTTTTCCATCTCTCTTCAGTTATAGATGTGCTTTCTAAATTATCTTCAAAATTATCTTGTGTTGGTACACCAAGATTATCTTGTATAGGTAATTCATATGGAGATGTAGTAAGGTTGTTTGATGGGTATATTATTCTTTGTACACCTAATTGATCTATTCTAGATACTCTAACATAATTAACATAATCTTGTGGTAGTATAACGCTAAGCGTATGAGGTACAGTTAACTCTTGAGACTTAACAGATTTTAAAGTATCATAACTAAATTCTTGTAAACCTCTTTTAGCATGAAATATTATATCACTTCTTTTAACGTCTGGTATTAATTTATCTTTACCTACGTAACCTACTATAAAATTATTTATTACATCTCTTAATTTTAAATAAGAGTAACTTCCATAGTTTTGTTCTGTTGTAACACCGTAAGCATCTCTGTTTCCAAAACTACCTCCATCAATTGTTTTTAATTGACACACTAAAACATTGTTTTGCGGAATACCTCCTGCGGCTGTTATACTTATAGTACTGTTTCCATTGCCCTGAACTATTAAAGTATAAGGTAATATATATTCTGTATATGTTATACCATCTGCACTTGTATATAGCTTAAAATTATTTAAAGCATAATCTGTTTGAGCTGGATCAGGATCACCTAATATTAAAGTTGTATTAAATGTAAATGTAAAATCATTTTGACCTGCTAAAGCTGTAACTACAAACCCCTGCGCGCCCGCGTAATATTGACTGTTAGTTTCGGTAATTAAACCTCCGTTTGGCATTGGCATATCTTATTGTTTTTCGTTGTTATCTTGACTAGCAACTTGTTGTGAAGCTGCTTGTATTATACTTGGGTCTTGAATTATTACACCAGCATAAGCTAGTATTCTTAATATTAATTCATCTTGTTCTGTTTGTTCTAACTCAAATTGAACTGAAGTTCCTTGGTCATAAAGATAAGCACCTGTTGTAATGTCTTGAGTAAAACCCCATTCTACATTATTTGGTTTTTTAAGATAAGAAAAAGTAATATCTGTCTGTATTGTATTTGGAAATACAGTTAAAAAATTATCTTCATATAAATATATAGGGAAATGTTCTGTTGGTTGAGTTAAAGGGGAAAGTAATAGTTGTCTTAACTCGTTTCTTTGTGTGTACTGACCAAGATCATAGTTTTTATAAAAAACAGTTCCTAGTCTATATAATACATCATTTGTAGTTCCAAGTGTTCCAATCACTACAGGACTAGGAGCATAAGGAGGAGCTATAAAATCTGTAGAATCTAGTAGTTGGAATCTACCTGTTATAGCATCGTAAACAGGTGTTCCTACTTTTTGAAAAAACTGTAGTTTTTCTTGTAAATTTTTTACACGATTTGAATATTCAGTATCGTTTTGTGGTAATCGATATTGCTGGTTTAAATCACTAGCATAACCTTCAAACATAGCTAACTGTGCTTGAGTTCCAATTTTATTAAATTCATCAGGAGTTATATAACCTCTTTGTTGTTGGTTTAATATTAATAACACCGTTTGATATACTGCGTTTACGTTTACCATTCTTTTTTATTTTAATAAAAGGGCGAACGAATCCGCCCTTATTATTTTTAATTTAGTCTTTTTTCTATAGACCTAAATACTTCAATACCTTCATCTGTTTTAAACCACGCAGCTAATGCTGAGTAAGGGTTTTCATCAAAAGGAACTGTCATTAATTTTCTATCATTTGATCCCCATGTAAAGGTTTTATTATCAGGTGATAGTATTACAATGTCATTTTCCACTGCTTTAATTGCAAAGTTTCTTAATTGTACGTTTTCATCAGAAGCTAAACTTAAAAATAGTTTAGGATTTCTTTTAGCTAATAACAATAAGTCTCTTCTAATTTCTCTAGTAGACATTTTATTTACTTGAGATCCTATTTCTACTCTTACTATTGCTTCACCTAAATCAATATCTATAGATTTTGCTAGGTTTAACGCTTCAATTTCCCATTCAATTTCTTCTACTTGATCAGCAGCGATACTTTCTGGTACATGTTCTTTATATCTTTGACCTAAAAAGGGGTGATATAAAGATAATAACTTTTGTAATTGTACGTTTTCTCCAGGAACAGTTAATACTCCATCTCTAAAAGTTATATGCCCTAATGTTACTTCACCTTTTTGTTCATCTTTAAACGGTGATGATTGATTAGTAGCGTATCTTAATTCTCTTTGAACTTGACTTTTTTTGTCAAACCAAAGTAATGGATGTCTTCTACTGTGCTTGCTTGGAATTGTAAATGTTAATGGTTCTTTACCTCCGGTAAGTACATAAGTTCTATTTTTTACTTCCCAGCTTTGTTTTTTTACTGGGTTTACTGTAGGTGCAGCTTTAACTACAACCTCTTGAGGTGCAACCTCAATATTTTCTGCTTTAGCTTTTTTAGCCATAATATAATATAATTAAATAGTTTATAAAAGTAATAATTACCCCCGTTGATATAACGAGGGTAAAAATTACATTTTTGTATTATACTCCTTGGAATAATACGAAGTTGTTAGCAGCTTGAGTTACTAAACATCTTTCTGATAGGAAGTTAACTTCCATAGCATCAAGATCACTAGTAAATGCTCCACCAACAGATCCTGTTAACCAAGATTTCATTCTTCTATCATCAGCATTAGACGCTCTATATCTTACGTGTAAGAAAGGTCTACGGATGTTAGTTCCTAAAATTTGATCGTATACAGTTGTTGTACCAGCTGGGATTAATACTCCTTCAATAGAAGCAGGTCCAGTCATACCACCACGCGTTGAAGCGTCGTTTAAGTATTTCCAGTCTGTTTTATAGAAGTCATAAGAACCTCTTCTGAAACCGCTGAAACCTAAGTTTAAAGCCATTTCTTCTGAGTTTTCAAATAATCCATAAGCAGTACCACCAGCAGAACCAGCAGAGATTTGAGCTAACATATCATCAAAATCTAGAGCAGTTTGTCTGTCTAAAAATAACATGTTTTCTTCAATAGCTCCCTGAGTATCTAAGTTTCTAAGAATATCATCAAAGTCACTTATTCCAGTAGCAGCGCTAAATCCAACTTGTACATTACCTCTTGCTTGTATAGCAGCGAAAAGACCTTGCGTACCTATTTGTCCGTTTGCCAAAGCAGCAGAACCAGCAGCAGCGATCTCACCTTCTACACACATCATTTCTAGGTAATCCTCAAATCTTAGTCTTGTTTCAGACTCAGCTTTTAGGTACCATAAGTAACCACCAGTTCCATCTTCAGTAGCAACTTCTACCCAACCGATCTGAGCAGTGTCAGAACCGTTAACAGTATATTTACTTCTAATGATTAATGGGTTGTTAGAGAATTGAGTGAATGAAGGAGTAACACTAATATAACCAGCAGGCGCTGTAGCAGCGTTGTAGTTAGGTGTTGTTGATCCTTTTGCATATTCAGAACCGTATACAAATACTTTTACAGCACCTACTAATCCAGAAGCAAGTAAAGTTGCAGCGGTGTAAGGTTGTACAGTAATTGTTCCAGCAGCACCAGGAACACTAGCACTTACGAAACATTTTGCTTCTGCACCAAAGTCATCCATAATAACAACAGTTGAGTTAACAGAAATAACGTTAGTTACGCCTGCAACAGCACCTGGGTTAATAGTTACAACTCCTGTAGCAGATACAAATGTACAGTTATCATATGCAATATGTAATCTATTTTGTTCAGACCAGATTACTTGGTCACTTGTCATTGGTAATTCAGCACCGACCATTCTTAAGAAACCAGATAACGTTCTGTTACCATATCTTTCTACTTCTTGTTCGTAAATTTCAGGTAGATATTGCGCAGCAAAATCACTGAAATTAGCTGGTATACCCGCACCACCACCATTATTTGTCCATTGCAAATAATTAGTAGCTAGCAATTGTTGAGTTTGCGAAGGTACTAAACTTCCAAACTGTGGGGTTAAAGCCATAATTTTAGTTTTTAATTAGTTAAATTTTCTTTTTTTTATTCTCAATTTTGATGAATCAGCTCCACTAACTGCTTTAACCTTAAAACCTCCTACAAAGACGTCCCCACTGGCAACCTGCCTTGGTGCTTCTGCACTTGGATTTTTAGATTGTTGTACTAAATTCTTAATACCATCCGCTTTGCCTTGTTCATAAAAATGAGTGGCTAGTTTATCTGTATTCATCGCAGCATATAAAGCTTTATGATAACCTTCTGTGTCACTAATAGTTCCGTCTTTGTCAACAAACTTGTCAACAAAGTTTTTAATATTAGATTGATTTTCAGCTATTTTCACAGGATCTTTTACTTTATATCTAAATTTTTTATCTCCAACCTCGTAATCAAAACCTTTGAAATCAGTTTGAAATAAATTATTAGTTCGTTTTTTAAAAGCTTCTTGTGATTGCTTTATAGTTTCTTGCTGTTTATTAAAACGATTAAAGAAGTCCATAGCTTTTTGTTGCTCTTGTGTTACTCCAGGACGTTGTTTTATCTCAGCATAATATTGAGATTTTTTGTTTTCTAAATCCTGTTTAGCATTAGCAACAGCTTCTTTGTATGCTAACTTCTTTTTTCGTATTTCTTTTTCCTCGTCTAAATCTTCATCGATTTTATAATCTTCCATTATAAGCTCAATATCATCTTTGTCTAAATGAGGTTTATTTTTTCTTAAGTATTCTTTTAATACTTGATCATTGTCTAATTTAGAATAATCTTTATTAAGTTCTACATAATCCTCTACTGTTCCACCTGTTTCATTCATAAATGAAACTAATTTTTCTACATTTTCTGGTAAACTAGGTGTTTCAATTAGTTGAGGTTTTTCTTCTTTTTTTGTTTCTACATTATCTGTTTCTACAATTTCTTCTATTACTTGTTCGATCGGAGCATCGACTTTAACATCTTTATCGGGTTGCTCTTGTACGGACCGTACGCCTTCATCCACTTCTTGTAAACCTTCGGTTCGTTTATCATCAGGTAGTCCTGTTGTTTCTGGCTTTGAAATGGCATCTTCTTTAGGTTGTTTAGTTAAGTCCATTTTAGCTACTTTAGGAACTATTTCTCCTGTAGCTTCTGGAGCTGTTAAATCGATTTTTGCAGGAGCATTTGTTACATGTCCTAAATCTTTAGCTTTACGCTTAGGCTTTGACTTTATTTTAAAGTCACCTTCTTGTTTGACCTCTACGGCCGCTTTTTGGTTTCCCATAATATAATATAATTAAATAATTAATAATTAAGCTTGAGGCATTGCGCTCTCTTGGCTTTGTTGTTCAAAATTAGTAGGCATTAAATCATTTTTTCTTTGATCTATCATAGCACTTTGCTGTGACCCTGCTATTCTTGTTCTTTTATCTTTACGATCTTCTATTTGTGCTTCTCTATTTGTTTCTCTTTGTCCTTTCATTTGCTCTAGCTGAATTTGATAATTAAATTCTTCAGCCATCAATTGACGTTTTATTTCAGCTTCGCTTCTCATACGTTCTATTTCCATTTGAGACTTAGCTTGTTCAAAGTTTATTTTTTGATTAGTTAAAACTTCTTGCTTCTGTACTTCAGACTCTGCAGCAGCTTGAGTAGCTTGAGTATTAGCCGATGCTTGTTGCTGAGCCATGTCAGCTTGTATTTGTCTTTCGTAAGCTTGTTTCTTTTTACGTTTTACTTTTAGCATTTGATTAGCTAATTTTAAACTACGTATTTGACGTATCTCAATAGCATCTTCTAAATCAATACCACCACTTGATAATGCAACTTGTATGTTTTGCTCTAGTTGTTGTTTTTCTTCGTCATCTGGTTCAAGATCTAAGAAAATACCAAAGTCATGTAAATTTAAGTTGTCAACTTCTTTTAAAGTGATACTGTTAAAATTAGTTATACTATTTTTTAATGAGTTAGCTGTTAAAGGATAATCTAACATATCACTAACTTTCTTAGATATGTTTTCACACATTCTTAAAGTTAAGAATAAACTACTGTTGTTAATATGCTTAGTAGCAATGTTAGACGCGTTAGCAGCCATTTTCTGTAAACCTACTAAAGTATCTCTGTCTGGAACAGAACCATCTCTAGCTTCGCTTAACCCGGTAACATCTCTTATCATTTGTAAATAATAATTGTATGTAGATATTAAACTTTGTATCTTCGCTTGTCCAGATCCTGTGGATAATTCTTGTACAGGTATTTTACCTCTATTTATATCACCATCTTGTGTTAATGATCTACCAACAACAGAACCTGTTTGGAAATACATGTTAAGTGCTTCTGCTGGATTATAGTTTGTTCCATTTCCTAAATCAACCTCTGCTAAACCATCCATATCTAAGAAAACACCATCTGGTACCATTCTAGCTATTACCTGTTGTAATTTAAGATGTGTTATCTGTATCATATCAGCAAAACCAGTAATTCTACCTACTGTAGATTCTATTCTACCTTTATACATACGTGGCGCACAAATAGCATAATTCATTTCTACTTTAGTAGTATCAGCTTTTGGTCTAGTCATATTAGGACACATTTCCCATCTTAGCATTATATCAGTACCTAAAACTTTAACTCCTCTATAAAGAGTTTCAATAGTTCTACCCACTCTTTCAAACATATCACTTTGAGGTGGATTAAAAGTATCAGGTTTTTCTAAAGCTTTTTCTAATCCATATTCTGTTTCTTTTATTTTAAATACTTGCTCGCTATAAGTTTTGTATTCAAAATATAATAATGGAACAGTGTTTTGATCCCATGGACCATTACCATAACCATACATGTAACTTCTGTTACCTTGTTGTTGTTGTATTTTTTCTAATGTAGAATCATCTAGTGTAGGAAATTGCTTCGCTATTTCAGCTAAAGTTACTGGTTTTAATTCACCTACATAATATATATCTTCAAAGTTTGGATCTTCTGTATAAGAATATATTAAATAAGCTGGATCAACATAGTCAACTGTAATACCATTAGAAAGATTAAAGTTAGTTTTACAAGCTCCAATACCACATGTAACTAAATCATAATTAACTCTTCTTTTAGTTAATTCCCATCTGTTTGAATCTAACACTTGATTTATTACTTCTTCTTCAGCAATTTCTATAGACTGCTTATAATTTAATTGCATGTGTAATTCTAACTCAGTTTCATCTGCAGGTAATTTGCTTTCTGGTATTGTTGTATTAAATAATGAAGCATCAAGTTTATTTACTATTTCTTCCATTGTTTGTCTGGCAAAAATATCTTGTGCTAGCATTTCAGCATAGTTAGTTCTTTTTTCTAAAGACTGAGGGTCTTGAGCAAATGCATTTATTTCGTAATTTTTATTAGAAATACCATTAACTAATATATCTACAAATTTAGATATAATAGGTACTGGCTTCCAGTCTAAATTAAGATAAGACAAATCACCATTAATAGATAATTCATCTTTATATTTTTCTACAGGTTGTTCACCTCTTGCGTATAATCTTAGTCTATTGTAATTGTTCCAAGTAGTTAAGTATCTATTACCATTAGTTCTACCTTGATTAAACCATTCCTGCTCTATAGCCTGTGCAACCTGCGTGCCATACTCCCAAGTAGCTTTTTCACCGTCACTAACAACTTGGCTAGGAAATGTACTATTAGTATTATAATTTATCTTCATTTAATCTATAATTTTTGATAATGAACCACTATTGTCGTATTTTTTTATACCTAAATCATACGTTTGTTTAATCAACTTAGGAACTGGTCTATATTTATTTTTATTACATGCCATAATAGCTAATCCTGAACTAATAGAAGCATCATGTGATGTTCTGTTATTTATATTAAATTTTGCCCAGTCTTCTAATGTTCTTTGGAAATACATATCTCCATAGTTAAGATTTTCTAGTAAACCAACTCGCTCTTCTATATAAGATTCTATAGCTGCAGCGTGTGCTTGTTTTATATCCTCGCTTGAATTTGGTATACCACCTATTTCTCTTTCTGTTACTGATAACTTGTTATATATTTTATCAGGTCTATTCATTGCATAAGCTCTATAACCTCTTCTTTTAAAATGATACAGTAATCTAGGTTTGTTATTTTCTGCTAATATTGGCATACCATAAAAAACACAAGCCATAAGTACATCTTCAAAAAACATCTCAGCTGTTTGTGGTCTAGCTATATATTCTAAAAAGAAATGATTAGGTGGAACATCTTCCATACTAAACTTAGTTAAACCGTGTAAAGATCCATTAGAACCTCTACCATCTACTGTTCCTGATATATCATAACTATCACAACCAAAAGCTCCTAAGTTTTCATTACCAGGATGTTTTCTTCCTAACTTATTAATTATATTGTTTTGTAATCTTTGAGGTGGAACCCATGACACAAAAAATCTACCACTTTTATTTGGAACAAATATTACACTAGTATCTTTTATACCTCCTGTCCAAGCAAAAGAACCTTGAGTTATAACGTTGCTATGTTTTATATCTGCGTTCCAATCAACTTGTTGGTATATTTTAGTTAAGTTAAATAAAGAGTTTTTAGATTCATCTCTAAAAGCATGTTTAGTTGTACGTGGAAATTGTCTGTAAAATTCATTTAAAGCATCTTGATCTTCGCTTAAACCATCTACTTCATTTTTCCAATAGTCTAATACTCCTAGTTTAATTTTTTGGCCGTGAGGATCTTCCTTAGGTTCTTTGGGTGTTTCGAATACAGGTACGCCATAAGAATCAATGTATCCTTCGTAGTTCCATTCCATAGGTATGAACAAACTATAGAGTCCGCTACGCGTTTGTCCATTTGCATTTCTTTTGTTAACATCTGAACTTTCATATAATTTTTTAAAATTACCACCACCTTTGTCTAAAGCGTTTGATGTTGATCCCATCATACACTTACCAATAATTCTAGAACCTAACCTTAAACATGTTTTTGTAACTCTCCAGTTGTTTAAAATGTTATTAGGTCTTTCCCATTTACCAGATTCATCGTGTACTAATAGTTTTAGTTTTTCACCATCATAACTGTTATCTCCAGTATTTTTCCAATCAATTGTTGTGTCTAATCCTTGTAACTCTGCCGCAACTTCTCCACTTATAATTTTTCTTCTAGTAAATTTAGAAGCTGGTACTCTATATGCTAACTCTGTTTTAGGTCGATCCATACCGTCTTGAATCGGTTTAAAAAAGAAAGGATAATTAACTGATATTGGTACTACTTTGTCAGTAAACATAGTTTTAGCATCAGGACCTGTTTTAGATAATATACCATATCTTGAATCACTAGATATTGTAGCTAAATTAACAACTTCTCCTGAAGCCATAAATGAAAAACCAGATCTACGGTTTTTTAAATAACACATACCATAACATCTAACATCTGCTTTACAAGCTTCCCAGAATATAAAGAATAATCTATTCGCTTCTCTAAAGTCTGGTGGTCCAACATCAATCTTACTCCATTGTAAGTACATGTAATGTGTTCCTGTTAAATAAACATTTTTGTCATCATTTTTAAACCAAAAACCTTCTTCACGTCTGGTAAATTCTATATCAATAAAATCATACCATCTTTCTTTAAAATCTTCTGGATATTTATCCCACTCAAAAACACTTTTAATTTTTTTAAGAACTTTAGGTAATGGTGTTCTTTTCCATTTGCCATCTTCAAAAGCATGTATTTCTTTAGGTTTACTAGGAACTCCAATTTTTAAACCTTGTATTTCGTATATATCACCTACAGTTCCGTCTTTACTTATAACTACAAAATCGTGTTCCTCATTATAACCATATTCCCATTTCTTATACTTATTATTTCGTTTAAGAATTTTTGGTTTAACGTGATCTTTTAATATACTATATAAACTTTGCTCGTACATTATTTAGATCTTCCTTCAGCAAAACCACGAAATGTAGTTTCTTTTTTTTCTTCTACTTTAGGTTTATCTTCAAGTAGATTTTTTTCTTCTTCTATTCTATTTAATATTTCAAAAGCATCAAATATACATAGTTTTTTAGTAGCAGCTGCGTTTTTTAATCTATCCGCGGAAATGTCTGGTCCAAAATCTATAATTGGTTCTTTAGCAACTTTAATTAATTCTTTAACTGCTAATTGCCCAGCTTGGATTATATTCTTTTTCGTTTCCTTTGTGCTCATATTTTATAACTATATCATTTGATTTCATACAATAAAGACGTTCGTCGTCTATAACAAACTCCCATTCAGCACCTGGTTTAAATCCTATCTTATCTCCTGGATTAATCTTAGATGCCTCTAACTTATTATTACCAATTTTAACTATTCCTATGTAAGGATTTTCTTTTCTGTTCTCTAGAGAAGATGAATTTTTAATTGGTTTTATAAAGCAACGATCACCAATGGATTTCCAAGTGTCATTACTTTTATATAAATAAATTTGATCCATACCAACAAAATACATATTGTCTTTAAAATAAGACCTACTGTTACTTTGTTTTCCTTTCATATTGTAGAAACGTCTAAAAACATTTTGATGAACTATAACTATATCTCCTTTTTTAATAGAAGTATTTATAGCAATTGGTGTTTCTAAAACTACAGCAAATCTATTAACAAATTTCCAAGACTCAATTTTAGTGTTTAAAATTAAAGTTTTTTCACCTATTTTTTTAGTATTTGCATAACGTTCGCCTAAAGGTTCTACAATAAAATCGTATAAACTTTTCATTAATATTCTAAGTCATACTCAATAGATATAGCCATGTTAGAATTAAATTTTTTCCATGGCAATATCTCATTGTGTTTTTTTATATGTATATTATAAGAATTATCTTTTTCATCTAACAGTATGTGTGATATTTCATGACCACCATAAACCTGTTGACCTACAGAATAATGCATTGCTTCATTCTTATAATCAGCACCAATGCTGATTTTTCTTATAACATTACTCATTTTCTTTTTGTAATTCAAAAGTACCGTCTTGTAAATTTATATTTATTGAACCGTATTTTTCTTCTAGTACTTTTTTAACTTCTTCTTGTTTTTGATTAACTCCTGCAAGTTCATGTAAAACCGCGTGTTTTTGAGTTTCTAAAACTCCTATGTCTGTAGTTAATTTATAAAGATTTGATTGTAAATCTTGTATTTCTTTTAACTCTTTTTCTGTTACTTTGTTTTCAGTCATTTAATTTAATTTAATTCGTTTATACTTACTTATATTGTTGTTAGATCCTGTAAATTCACATAATATAGTTTGTTCGTCTACTACAGTGTATTTAATATTAACACTATGTTTAGTTCTTCCGGTATATATATTTGTTACAATATAGTCTTTACCTTTTTTATAAATTTTTTCTTTAGCAGTTTTACCTGTTACAAAAGAAAAGTTACTAAAAGTGTATTTATCACCGTCCCATAAAATAGCAACGTAATAAGTTGATTTTTCACCTTTCCACAAACCTTCAAGTCCAGGGATTTCTTGAGCATAAGTGAAAGTGCTCACAAGCATTAACATGCTTATTAATAATTTTTTCATAATATTTGATTTAATTTAATTGTTCTAAATTATAATCACTTATTTTGAATAATATTTACTTTTTTCTAATAGATTGAAATTTTTCAGCTCCTCGAGAACCAAAATACGCTACATATACTGTTACTAATAAAGTTTGTAAAAGATCCACCCAGTTTTCACTTACACCAAATTTTAATTCAAAACTATCTAGTAATATAAGAATAACCATAGATATAGTTAAAAAAATCAAAGACATAGGACGCGTGTTTTTACTTAGCCAGGAATCTGACTTCATATCGCTATTCCAACGCTTTGATATTTCTTGCATTTCAATTACATCTAATTCTAGTAATTTCAAAGCTTTTTCTTTATCTTCTGGCGGTAAAGCCGGTTCTTTATGTATAAGATTTTTTACTAAACCCATAACACCATTGTCAGGTAATACATCACCTACTGTGTTTAAAATACCAGGAGCTGCATTAGATAAAAATTTACCGACTTTAGTATCTTTAAATTTTTTACTCATTTATTGTCCACCAAAATTTATATCTCCAGTTCTTTCATCAGAAGACGTTAAAGGTTTTCTATTTAACATAAATGTATTAGCTCTATTACCTACATTTCTAAATCTTTGCTTTTGCAATCTTCCATAAGCTTCTCTATCTACTTCTTCTGATCTAGTAGGTAGATATTCAGTGTTATATTTATCCGCAGAAGCATCTCTTCTGTACTCTAAATTATCTTTAACTCTAGAACCATAAAACATACCTGGGTTTTGTAATACTGGTCTTTCAGATTTTTTAGGACCTCCTTCTGTACCTTCTCGTGTTCTGCTACCATACCCAGTTCCTCTCCAAGCTTTATTTGGTTTTTGGTAATTACCGTATTCTTCACTTATTGTATTAAAACCTGAATTTAATATATTTTGAGCTTCTTCAAAATTCCCTGAATCAATAGCATCTTTTACAGCTTGATTAGCTGTATTTCTAGCATTCATTGCCGATCGCGCAGATGCTTCTTGTGTGTCCAGCTCTTCTTTCATTAATTTTCCAGATCCATTGAAATTGCTACCTATAACGTAATCTGCACCACCTAAGTTAGACCTTGTTGATGGATCTCTTCCTATAGTACTTTCAAAAGTATTCATTTGTGAAGGCATGTAGTACTGAGTTCCATCTCCTTGCCCAAATCTTGCAATAGCAGTTTGATCATAATCAACACCAGCATCTCTATTTCTAACTTGTTGAGAAATATAATCGCGGCCAAGTCCTTCATTAGGGTTTACATACATAGGATTTATTTGGCCAGGCATTGGCTCAGCATAACTTGATATAAGAGGATAATTTTTTCTTATTTTCTTATTATCTCCTCCACCTGCTTCATTAAAAGGTACATTAAAATCTCTTTTAGCGTAGTAATCTCCTTTAACCATTAAGTCTCCAGTTCTTTCATCATTTGTTACATCTCCAACAGAAGTACCGTATTGATCTTGTTCTCCATAAAATTTATAGTCACCTAGTCTATTACTGTAATCACCAAATGCTCTACTTTTTGAATCGCTACCTCTACTCTCATCTGTTCCAGTAGCTATTCTATTAGAAAGCTGTTCAACCGCTGAAGACTCAGGTGATCTTTCGTCTAATGGATTAAAATTTTTTAACTTAGCAAACTCATCTTTAATAAGTTGATTTTTTAAGTTAAATCTTTTGTTTAAAATTGGTGATTTCATATTGTATTAATATTTTTCGTATGGATCTGTTTTGCTATATGCTTCTTTTTCCCAAGGTAAATCTGGACTACCTTCATTCATTTCGCTTCTTGGATATGTTTTACCTTTCCAATAAACGTTTTCATCGTCATAATCTAAATCACCTCTTTTTACTTGGTCAACATGAATTCTTTCATGTTCTATAATGCTTTTTCTTTCTTCAGGATCAGTTATTTTATCAGATACTAATATAGTACCGTTTTTATTTCCTTTACCTAAAACGCCCTCACCTAAGTCAACTTGATACACAGGAGTGTTACTGATTTTTAATGGAGAATTCATTGTAAATCTTTTAGTTAAATTTATTCTCATTGCTTATAAGGGAATTTGTTGTTTAAATATTCTTGTCTTTGTTGACAACCACAGGGTTTATTAAGACTGCTAGCCATTCTATTGACAGCAGCCTTAATACCTGTTTGTTCAGTGAATTTTGCGATTGAATCGCCTAATCCTCTAGATTTCATAATTACGCTACTACGAAGCTTCTCCAGTACACTTTAAGTGCTGGATCGTAAGAAGCAGTTGGGTCAGCTTGATCTTGAGGTAATACACAGTTAGCTTTTACACCACCTGGATTAGCTGTTAATGATCTGATAATTGCGCCTTTTACTTTGTTTACGTAATCTGCTGAAGCTGGTACGTTACCATCTGGAGCATCTGCTGCTGCAGCTGAAGTTGAACAGATAACTGTACAAGTTGTTGCACCTGCTGGTCCAGCTAAGTTTAATGTTGCTACGATAGCACCACCACCACTTACTACTGCTGCTACATTAATAATGCTTTCAGCTAATACTAAGTTGTCGCCGTCCATCTGTGGAGCTGGAGTTGCACCTGCACCATCTGTTACACCACCAACTACGTTGAAATTAATCCAATTTGCCATGATTTTTTGTTTTTAAATGTTAATGTTTGTTTTATATTTCTTTGGTTTTATACAGATCCATGACTGTTTTATTATAATCCTAATTCTGCTTTAAGAGCTTTATATTCTTGTAACTTATCTTTAGGTTGTTCTTCTCCACCAAAAATACCCTCAATGTCACTCATTATTTGCGTGTTTGTATTTGGATTTTTAGTAACTTCACCTCCACCTCCTAATATTTCTTGCCCTTTTCCACTAAATGCTCCGCCTTTATCACTTAACTTTCCACCACCTAGAGCTCCAGCTGCTAATTTTGCTGCGCCCCAAACTGCACCGCCAACACCTTGACCCTTAGCAATCTCTGCTTTAGTCTCTGCTCTTACCGCGTCTGAAGTATCGTAAGCTCCTTTCCAGTCAGAAGGTGAAAATGCTTTTAAACCAGGGTCAGAAAACGAAGGAACACCAGGTCCAGTACTACTTATGTAGCTAAGTGGAGATCTGTTGTTAAACCCTACATTAAAAGATTTTTTATTAAAAAAATTCTCTCTTAATTTGTCTAATGTTTTCATATTACTTCTTTTTACCTTTGTATAAATCTCCTCCTGGCTTAAGTCTTTTAGCTAAGTTATATTGTGGAGTTCCTGGCTCGCAATCAGGATTAGGAAATGGAGTACATCTTCCTGGTCTTTTAATTCCCATAAAAGCTGCAGGAGACGAATATCTACCTGGACCAGTATATTTAGTTCCACATGATTTTCTTTCCATACCGTAAGAATCTCTAGACATACCTTCGTAATCTTTATAGTGACCACCTTTACCGTATTTACCACCACCAACAACACCGTCTTTAGTCATATGACCTTGAGCATCCATATGTCTGTGATAATCGTGCTTGTTTCCTCCCCAATCACTCATTCTGCTCATACCACCGCGCTCGTCCATCATTCTATTCATTTCTTCATCACGCTTTTCATTATCATATTCATTTCCTATAAAAATTGGTTTCATAGTATCTTTTTGCCCTATAGGTTTCATAGCATCTTTTTTCTTACCTATATGTCTAGTCATATTGGTATTCATAGGTAGACCAGTTTTTTCATCTAGTTTTCTAGCTTTGTTAAGCATGTTCATTACTCTTGGGTTTTCGTAATCATAACCACCTTGTCCTTCTCCTGCTCTTTCTGATAGTTTTACAGCTCTTCCTCTTAGTCTTTCACTTCTACTTTTTCTTGACATACCATCAGAGGCTTCTTTCATTGACTCTGTCTTGTTGCCATCTCCATCAATATCTATATAATCTGGTTTAGAACCTTTTCTTGACATACCTCGTTTCATATCATCTTCTATAGGCATATACTTAAGTTCTGATGATTCTCTAGACATACCTCTTTTCATGTCATCTTCAATTGGCATGTATTCTAATTCAGCTGATTCTCTAGACATCCCGTGATGTTTTTTATCGTACTTCATATCACCCGCTAATTTAGATATATGTTTTTCATCAGCTGTCATTGCTGCATCGCTATGACTATGATGATCATCGTATAATACGTCTCTTTTTAAATAATCAATATGTGCAGCGTCATCTCTTTCGCTTGCTTTGTAGTTAGATGCTGTAACTCGTGAATGTTTAGCGTTGCCGCTATATTCACCGTAATGTCCTTTTTCCATAATTAGTTGTTGTTTTGTTTTAAATGCTTAATCTCTTGTTTTAATTCTTTTATTATTTTGTATAGCTCTTGAGTTGCTGATATGTTTAGCATTGCTAAAGCATCATAATCAACTGAATGATAATCATCAACTTCTTTACCATACACAAATACTTCGCCTGATTTGTTTGAATCAACTTTGATTGAATCACCGTCGGATTCTATTATGTTAACTAATTCTTTTGATCCATCAGGATAAATTAGTTTTATTTTATCGTTTAACTTACAGCAAGCATCAGATCCACAACTATCTACGCTTATTTTTATAACACCATCTTCAATAGTAGATTTTTCATAAATACAAGGTACAACTTCTTTACCTATAGCTACCGCTTCTGGGTAATGCTTGACAACTTGTTGTGCTATTACTTTTTTATGAACTCTTTCGCCATGAGCTTGATCAATGTGTTTGTAGTTGGATATTTCAATTTTAGATATAGTTTCTAAATCTTTTTCAGAATCACTTACTGATATATCTTTTTTAATTCTTTCATCAGAATATATGTGTATACCTGATCCCATAAATCTACCTGCTGTATGAACAGATATTGCAAAAGCACCTGTTCCAGCAAAGTTTAAGAAAGGACCACCAGCCGCAGTGTATAAGAAGTAATCAAATGCAGCTCCACTATTATAGTCTATAAAACTTTCTATTTCAACAGCTCCTTTAGTGTTAGCTGCCCCTGCTAGGCCAATACCTATACTTGGTCCACTACCACTGGAACCACCAGTTAAATCAAAAGTGAATTGATTAGAACTTGATAAAACATTTGCTGCTGAAGCATATGGTATTTCACCAGAAGCTACTGTACCTGTTATTGTGTTAGTATCAACTAACGAAGTTTCTTTTATTACTCCATTAGCATCAACACCTAAGTTATAAACTGGTGTGCCACCTGTAAATGTTCCTACTCCATATTTACCAAGTTCTAATTCTCCTAGGTTTGCAGATGTTGAATCAGTTTCTAATCTTAACATGTCTGGTACAGTGCCAGCGCCTAAAGCAGAATTTACTCCAAAGTAACCCTCACAAGTTACTACTAAATTTTGAAAATAGTCACCAAAACCTGCATTAGAACCAAAAAATAAATCAGTAGCTCCAGCAACACCTCCATTACTAATAAAAGGAGTACCAGCGTTTTTACCAATTTCAATCCCTCCTGTAGCTTCTAAAAGAGCACCAACTTCTATTGGACTCGTAAGTAAATAAGTACTAATTAAGTTACTAGGGGTTATTCTTACGTTAGTTGCCCCGTCATATCCAACAACCTCGCTTACATTAGCGAAATCTGTTTGAAGTGTAAATTGTGAAAATTTAATATCTGCCATTTTGTTTTTTTATTTTTTTATTCTCTAATCATTAGGTCTGCTCCATTTTCTGTAAGCATTCTAAATGTGCCAGCACCAACATTATTTTCTTGTATAATGAAATCAGTTGGTGTTCCCCCGCCACTACCTGGTAAGTTAGGTATAGCTAGTATTGCATTTGCGTTTCCTAATATAGTTGGCATAATGCTATTGTAAAGCTAATATAGAACTAGCTGTTGTTCCTGTTGCGTTTACTCTTTGAACTTGCAAAGGGATAAAACTAGCGTTTGCTACATTAAACAAAGTTACTTGCTCTCCATCTACAGTTATAACAGATACAGATCCTCCGTTTCCTACAAATAAACTATATCCTTCAGAAAAACCATCTGTTACAGTATAGTTACCTTTATATATGTTATAAGCTCCTGCCGCAGCTCCTGGTGCTAGTAAAGTAAGGTTGTTAGCATCATCTACTGATTCTATTTCACATATTGCTCCTGCTAGATCTATTACTACATCTCCACCTCTAATATTATAACCTTCTAAGTTAGTTACAGAATTACGGAAATCATTTCCTGCATCTGTTAATGTTGTAGCTACAGCAGATGTATTTGTTCCAGAAGTAATTATACCTGGTTTAGGTATGTTGATTGTATCACTAGGAACAACTACCAGCGCGCCAGTTGGTTGATTTTGTGCCATTTTAATTATTTGTTTTTATTTGTATACTTTTGCTATTTGTGTTATTGGTCCTGGAACGTAAGGTGCAATATCTTTTAATACTTGCATACCTGTTATACCTGAACTTGAACCTGAACCGTGTAATCTTCCTTGTTGATCTAAAGGTCCGTCCCATATAGCAGATTCACCTACTACACCGACTTTAGTTCCTGGTTTTAATCTTTCCATTGAAGGATCGTATTTTTTGTTGTGCATAATTTATAAGTTTATTAATGGTTTTTTATTTAAAGATCTTTGTCTACCGTCAGCTGTTCCAAACATTCCTCTAGCTATATTTTGCGTTTGTGGTGTTAAACTTCCTGTAGTAACTGGAACAGTGCCAAAGTTATTTGCAGTAGGCATATCCATTTCACTAGGAGCATTATTAAAACCTACTGAACTCACATTGTTAGGATCTTGATAACTTGAAGATGCTGCAACTTGTGATTGTGCATTAGCAGCTTGCTCAGCCGCCATTCTCTGCGCCATCATCCCTTGCAGTGCTATATTGCCTTGTTGACCAAACATCATCGCGTTGTTAAGACCTGAGTTTTGTGTCTGATATTGCATAAATGGGTTTTGTCCCATCATAGGCATTCCGAAATTTAAAGGACTATTTTTGCTCATCTGTTTTTATCTTTATTTACGTTTTGTATTGATGTTTGTAATACTTTGTCTATATAGCTTTTACCTTTCATGATAGAGTTTCTTCTTTCACTTGTAGGTATATCATCTTGACCTAACATTATTCTATACATTCTTTGAATCAATTGCTTGCCTTTAAAAGATATAGTATATATGTTATATTTTTGTGTAGTTCTATTTCTATGTCTCCACAATTTTATCCAGTCTTCTTGTAATAGTTTATTCCACCTTCGGTTATTCCAGCTATAAGAATACACACCCATTTTAAAATCATTAATTGTAAAGTAATCAATACAATCTAAATAAATAAGTAATTCTAACTCTGCATCAGTTAAATCGTTGTTCTTTGAAGCCCATCTGCGTATTATACGGTAATGTTTTAGCAAGTTTATATCTTTGATATATCTTGCGTCTAGCTTTTTCATAAAACAACGACTACATCCTGTGCTTTTATTACATGATAAGTGTTTTTACCTACTTCAATAAAATGACCAGCGTGTCGGTCATAAAATATACTATCTTTTTCTTTCAATCCTTCTACATCATTTCCTACTGAAATAATAGTAGCTTCAACATATCTAATATCTTCTCTATCTGTTTTACCTAAAAGTAAACCTCCTTCAGATTTAGTAATGTTTTGTTCTAGTTTTTCTATAATTAAATTTCTACCTACCGCTTTCATCTACCCTCATATTATTAATTACACAATCAGTTGATAAAATGGTAGTAGCTACTGAAGCCGCGTTTGTTAAAGCGCTTTTTGTTACTAACAACGGATCAATAATTCCGTTGTCAATCATATTTACCATATTTCCCGTAACCACATTTATTCCAACACCTGTTTCACTAGGAGTTGTTGGATTTATTCCAGCGTTTTCAAGAATAGTTTTAAAAGGATATAATATTGCTTTCAACAATATTTCTTCTCCTAAGTTAGCTTCGTCTATATTTAACGCAGCATTTAATAAAGCTATTCCTCCGCCTGGAACTATACCTTCTTTGATCGCGGCTTTTGTAGCACATATAGCATCTTCAACTCTGTCTTGCTTTTCTTTTAATTCAATGTCTGAATTAGCACCTACTTTAACTACAGCAACTTTAGCTGATAATCTAGCTAATCTATGTTCATAACCTACAACTTCATTTGGTTGTAGCTTTTTAGTAAGTTTTTTCTTAATATCAGATATTATATTTTTAATTTCATCTGAAATACTTTCTACCTGAATTATTGTTTGATCTGCACCAGTAGTTACTTTTGAGCATGTTCCTAAATAATCTATTTCAATAGTATTTAAGTCATCACCTAAGTTTTCATTTATAATTTGAGCATTGGTAAGTAAAGATAAATCTTCTAGTATTTCTTTTCTTCTGATACCAAAAACTGGTGGATCTACAATATTTATTTTTATATTACCTTTCATTTTATTCATTACTAACGAAGAAAGAACCGGTGGTTCAACTTGACCTATAATAAATAATGATTTGTTTGTTTTTATAACATGTTCTAAAACCGTTTGTATTTGTCTTATTGATTCTATTTTAGAATCTACAATCATTACTAGCGGATTTTCTAGCTCACATGTTCCTTGTTCTTTGTTTGTAATAAAGTTTTGATTTAGTAAACCTTTATCATATTCTACACCTTCTACTACTTCAACTTCTGTATTACCTAATGTTGAAGGTTCCATAATAACAACCCCTGTGTTACCAACAGCTGTAAACGCTTCTGCAATTAGCTCTCCTAACTTTTTATCGTTATTAGTAGATATTGTAGCTATTTCTTTAATACGATCATCAACTGGAACGGAAACACTTTTTAAGTATTCTACAACTTTTTCTACAGCAGAAATAATTCCTTCTTTTATCTCTCTACTATTAGACTTATCTAAGTGTTGATAAGCTTCTTTTAATATAGCATGAGCTAATATAGTTGCTGTGGTTGTGCCGTCTCCAGCTTCTCTAACTGTTTTACGTGCAGCTTCTTTTATAAGCGTTGCACCAATGTTTTCTACAGGATCTCTTAAGAATATCGAATCTGCTACAGTTACACCGTCTTTAGTAATCATCGGGTTTCCCTGCGCATCTTCTAAAATCACACATTTACCGCTAGCTCCTAATGTAGAGCTAACAGCACTTGTGAGTTTTTCAATTCCTTTAAATACCTGATCTCTGGCTTCAAAGCCAAAGTTAAGATTTTTTACAATCATAGGATTTAATTTAATTTAATTTAATTATTTAAAAGTTTTGACGACCTTAGGTCCAGAAACATATTCTAGTTTTTTAGCATAATGCTCAACTGAAGCGTCAATTGCTTGCTCTGCTCCTTCTAATGTTTCTCTTCTTGTAACGTCGTTCCAAGTTTCTTCATTTTGATCTTGGTATTCAGTTTGATAAAAACCGTTAGGTAATTGGGTTATTCTCCAGTTTTTCTTTTCTGAAAGATGTTTCCAAAGGTTAATGGTTTCGTCTGTGATTTGTGGTTGACTATTCCACGTTTTAGTCTGATAATAAAACGTCATAATTTTGGTTTTAAGTTTATGTTTGGTTTATCGCTCTTGACCGAGCAGGTATAGGTTTATTATTACTTGTTTTCTAAAGAATTTACTTTATTTGTAAGATCTTCTATTTTTTTACTTAATTTTTTGATAATTTTATGTAATTCTTGTGTTGCAGAGACATTTAACATTGATATTGCGTCGTAATCTACAGATTTATAGTCATCAACCTCATTTCCATACACAAATACTTTACCTTTTCTTTTAGAATCAGTAACTATTTTAGTTTCGTGACATGCAATTACCTCAACTATCTCTTTGCTTGAGTCTTCATACATAAGTTGTATCTTATCTCCAACTTTACAAGAGTTTTCTAGCTTTATAACTCCAGAATTTATTTCAGAGTGTCTAAATATGTCAGGAATTACATCAGGTCCTTCACTAACCGCGTTTGGAAAAACTTTTTCTACTTGTTGAGCAATAACTTTTTTCTGTTTACCACTACCTTTTACTGGATCTATGTAGTTAAAGTCAGTTATTTCAATATTATTTAACGTGTCAAGATCTTCTTTAGACTTAGAAACACCGTGTATTACTTTTGAACGTTCATCTGAAAAAATATGAATACCAGAACCCATAAATCGACCCACGCCCCAATAGCTTATTGGAAAAAGATCAGGTCCATTATAAAAATCAAACACTCCAATTGGATATCCAGTAGGAGTAACGCCGTTTGGTATAAAGAAATTAAATGGCTGACCATTATAATCTACAAAAGCATCTACTTCTACTACACCTCTAGTATTAGCGCCATAAGCAAGACCAACTCCGATACGACTAGTTATAGGTCCTAAGTTTATATTACCTTCTCCATAATAATCTTTCCATGCGTAAGTTGAAGTTCCTAAATCTGTTGTATTAGTTTGTAAAGCTTCAAATGAAATCGTAGAGGCATTACCTATAGTAAAAGTGTTATCTCCATGTGAAGTTATTCCTGATCCAATTACTATTTGATTTTGACCATTTATATTACTTACCTCTGTGTCGTTTCCAATAATAATATTATCACTTCCTATTGTTAAGCTTTTAGCTGCACTATCACCTATAGCTACATTATTACTACCAGTTGAAACAGCATTTAAAGCTCCAACACCATAACCAGTGTTTTCAGTACCAGTAGAACCTGGATTAGCTCCTTGAATAAATGTCTGTAATACAGCGTCGTATTGATAAGGCCAAGGTATTGCAGTTCCAGTAGCTATTTCTATTATTTCTCCTGTAGCTGTTACTGCTAAAGATTGCGCAGCTAAACCTGTAAAATTACCAGATCCATAATCATTAAACTGAACTTTTCCTTCAATAGTAGGATCACCTATTCCTGATTTAAATACAGTTATTTTTGGAGTACTAGCTGCATTACCTATTATAAACGTTCCACTGTTTGTTCCTGTTGTGAGTAGTCTCCAATTAGTATTATTCGAGCTTTGTCCACCAAATCTTATTCCATTGTTATCTTCAATTCTTAAATCACCACCTCCTATGTCTAGTTTAAAGTTAGGAGCTGCTGAACCTATACCCATTCTTCCAGCTACTTGACCACCACCACCAAGTTCTATATAAGTAAAAGGAGTAACTGCGTCGTATTTTATAGTATTTGGCCCAGACCAGTATGTCATTTGTTGTGCTAGACCTGTACCTACTATAAAACCACTACCAGTTCCATTAATGTAAGAAGCTAAAGTACCTAATGTAACGCTTCTTGTAGGATTTGTTGGTTCGTTCATTTGAGACAGTATTAATCTGTCTTCAGGTTGTAAGTTACCAGAGTTTATTGGAGGATATGAAAATATTACTGCCATGTTATGAGTATATTCTGAATTCTATTGTTGTTCCAGCCGCCATATTATCTACAAAACCACCACCACCTGAACTAAACTGATCAACATTGATAGTAGTAGGGTTTATTATTGTAGCACCTAAGTTTAAATCTCCATTAGCGCATTCAAATATTGCTACTTTAGTAATGTCTACTGTTATACCAGCTATTGTTACTACAAATTGCCCGGCACTTGTTCTTGACCATGTGAATGTTCCACCTGTGTTATTTTTTAATACATTAGGAGTTGGAGCAGTTGCTCCAGCGTTTATTAAACCTGCTGTATAAGACGTATAACCTAAAGCAGAGTCAACTACTTCTTGTACTCTAAAAGTTTTTGTAGGGTTTATTACCGTGCCAGTATTAGTTACTTTTGTACCTATAAGTAAATCGTTAGCTTCAGCAACTACTGTTGGATATGATGATATTATTGCCATTTCTTAATTTTTTAATTGTTCCATTTGCTCTTTAAAGCTGGAGTATATTTTTCTTTGATTACTTTGAGCTAAAGGTTTTGCTCCTTCAAACTGAGCAGGCGCATGTGCTTCTATTATTGGATTTAACTTAGGTTTATTTATTTTTGGTTTAATGTATTGTTTAGTTGGATTTTTAAGTGGACGAGGTGGAATGTAATCAACCTTAATTTGTTTAGCAGGGTTTGGATAGTTAGGTTTTAAAGACATTTTCTTTACTTGTGGAGCTTTAGGTAAAGTAGTTTGATAAGAAGTAGCTTTAGGTATTTGTTTAATTTCAGATTTAGGTGCTGCTCCATATTGTTTACCTCCAAATTTCTCTGCATTAGCAGTTACTACAACTTCTGGAAGTTTTTCCATCTTTGTTTTTTGAAGTTTGCTTTTATCTTTGTTATAAAAAGGTGATCCCATGGTTTTTGTTTTAATTATTCTCTATAGATATATACTTACAGGTATTGAAGAATATTTACATAAAAATAATTCTTCTAAGTAAGTAAAAACTCTTTATTGTGTGTAATAATATATATATTTACTATATTTAACCTTACTCCTAGTTAGATATTATACGTAGTATAATATTATAAGGGTACGCGTTATATAAGGTACGGCCTTTCCTGGGAAAGTTGTTACAAATAGAGAGGTACTGCGTTCCCCCCTACTTTTTTTTTCCATATTTTCCTCGTAAACTCGTTTTATTTCGTGTACGGGCACTGTTTTACATACAAAATTCACTATATATACAAGCTTTTTCTATATCTTACCAAATACATTTCATCTTTTTTCTACACACTTTACTTCGAACTTTAATACGAGTTCATATTGATAATAACTATGTAACTAATAACAATTACACTATGAATAATCAATCATCATTACTTAAATACACATTAATCTACTATATATTATATGACAATATGTCACTGACAAGATGACAATGTGGCACAGTAGTCTAACTTCTACTAATCAATAAACAATTGTACACTCATTATCTTCGAATGTTAATACTAATACTAATTGATAATAATAATGTAACTAACTAATAAACAACTAACTAAATAATAAATAAATAATAATAACTTAAAATTAAAACTATGTCAACACTAAATTCTAAAAGATTTGTAATCAGAAAATCACTAATTGGTAAAAATACTCTTATAAATGTAGAGTTCCTAAATGGTAAAACCTCCACTTATAATCATGATAAAGCTTATGAAATTATGAAAGATACACTTAACTCTCTTAATTGTTTCAACAAATATGGTTCTTACACTTCATCCACTGGTATTCCAGTTGTTCTAAGAGATAAAGAAATCATCTAAGTGACAAACTGTCATGACAATCTGACATAATGGTTAATGTGAGTTCAATTCTCACCATGTCAACTAATATAATAACTATGACTAAACAATTAATTTTAGGTAAACTAAAAACAAATTTACCTGCAAACAAAGTAATTAAATTACTTAGAATTTACAATAAACTATGATAAAACAACTAACATTTAAAATTGATGGTGACAATGACTTATATGAGTTAACAGTCAACAATAAAACATACACACTAGATAATGTATATGATTCAACTTATGGTAATCTATTTGATGAGTTAAATATACTAATAGATAAAATACAATAATATGATATACACTTTAACTTGTGAAAATGGTAAAGAAATCAATATGACTTCTTATATAATCCAACAAATGGAAAAGAAAATAACTAGACAAGATGTTCTTGACAGAATAGAGTTCTATAAATTAACTAATAAACTATGAAAAGAGACTTATACAGATTTGCAAAAGCAAGACAAAGAGATCCACTATTTAAAATAAGTAAAAAAGAAATAGAAGCAATTGAGAGATCATTCTATTTAAAGTATAATAATTCGAAACTTAATGCGATGTTAGAAAGATAATAATAATATGAAAATACAAACAACATACAATGACAGATTTCAGTGTGAATGGTATCACTGTAAAATCAAAAACGAGACATTCTCTTCACCTCGTAAAAAAGATGTCGAAGAGTGGCGCGAAGACAAAATAGTCAACGCAGAATACTATGATAAATTACAAGTGTTACATGACAAAGCAATGCAACATATGTATGATACTAACCCAACTAATTATACAGGCGACTAATGGCAAAAATGAAACAACTAGACGAAATGGCGAACAAAATAGTTCCTCAAATAATGCACAAAATATATAATACAGTAGCAACTGAGTTATCTTATAGTGATCTTGATCTTAACGGTGATGATATGAATGATGCTCATGATTATGTAATGACACTCGTAATAAATAAATTAATACAATGAACAAAAAGCAATCACTAACATTAATAATACTTATAGCTCTATTGTCATATAGTTGTTATAAATTAGGTCAAGGCGATCCTATAATAGTAGAAAAAACTGTTGAAGTTAAAGTATATGACGCAGGTTTCTGTGCTTCTTGTTACAAAGAGCATACTTGGAATGATATGTATGTACTAATGAATAAGTATAACGATTCGATACATAATACGAATGAAGTAAGATAATATAATAAACAAACAATATGAAATGTAAATGTACAAATGTAATTCCTGAAGGTCGCTTAGCCTTAGGTTATAGAACTTGTGTCAAATGTAGCACTACTGAGCTTTATAGTTATATACCAATTATCGGTAACAAACAAGTGCTAGAACTACAAATTGTATCACAAGAACTATCTGCAGCAGTACATAAATCATGGCGTAGAAAATAAGGGCGTGAAATGGTTAGGAGCGTATGTGGTGTCGAAGATTTGATCACTGGAACGTACGGAAGTGTATTACGCGAAACGCAGGTTCGATTCCTGCCACGTCCACTAAATAATAAATATGCAAAGAATAAAATTCACATCGAAAACTACCGCTAAAACTAGCGAAGGTCTACAGTATAAAGGTTATGCTGTAGGCGAATTACCTCCAACATTTGGCTTTATATACAAAGAAGACAAAGAACAGTTTGGTATTTCAAATTGGTTTAACTATAAAGGTCTTACATGGATAGCGGAATAATACAAGAAATGGAAGTAGTTGAGCGTGAAGCTTGCTATTTAATAGATGTTATAGAAGGTACATTAGAGCGTATTGTAAACTATAATGATCTTAACGAACAAGAAATTAAGTCCATAAAAGATATGGCAATTATGATGCTCCAAGAATGGAGTTAGCTCAACCGCGGCGAAAGCAAAGGTGAGCACATTGCTAGACGATTAGGTTAATTAGCGTTGTCAAGGAATACAATTAGGATACGAGACAACACATAACTGAATTGCTAGCTGATAACTAGGTATGGTTTATATAGTTCTAAAAAGAGGTGCTCTATATGCGACTACTGACGAGTATTGAGGTTCGATTCCTCAACTAGTTACTAAATCGATACATAATACGATTAACAACAGATAATATAATAAACAATAATATGCTAATAGACCAAATCAAACCAGAAATTCTAGTAAAACTAGATAAAGAAAATGAAAAATACAACACAAGTATAAATTATATATACAATGTGTTAGCTACAAAGCAAGTGTACGCTCAATTAACTATTGACGAAATCAAAGATATACTTATTTTTGCTGGCTTAGATTACATGAACTGGTCAACATCAGATATATTATTTGGCGGTAAAATCTTAAACAATAACAATTAAATTAAATAAACTATGTCAGACTCAATTAAAAAGTACAATGAAATGTACGAAGAAAAGCTGGAAGAAAAAATGATCAGCAAAGGCTTCGGTGAAAAAGATTCACACGATGAAGAACACGTAATGGAAGTAGTGTGTAAACACTTCGATCTAGAACTAACAAATACATGGCAAAGAGACTGTGATCACTACATATACGAAGAAAGTACAGCTGATGGCTATACTGTGTATGTAAGCACTCATGATGGTGATGGTGATATTTGTGTAAGTGAAAATGTATTCTACTACGACAATGATTTATCAAAAGAGCTTAAACAAGCTATATATGACAATGATCATGGTGATGTTAGAATATACTTATCTATGTTATATGATAATGAGTATTGGATTCAAGATACTATGCAAGATATCTATATAGAACTAGTAGAATTATACACTGATATTTGTGTAGATGAGCTAGAAGATGAAGGTTGGACACAGCTTAACAAAGCTACAGATGAACCAACTGCAGATATGTTAAATTTAATGGCAAATAACTAATAATATGGCAACAAGAAACGTAACTATGGTAGTCCATAGACAAGAATCAGAAAAATATGTAAAAGGTTTTGCTATAAATCCAAGTGAAGTAGCAGACAAAAGCTATGTAAACATGTACTTACATCATGATGGTTATCCTGAATACCAAGGTGTTCAAACAGCTAACTGGATTAAATTCATGCAAGACAAAAAAGGTTTTACAAATTTCGGTGATGGATCAAGAATAGCATCACATTTAGTTAAAGATATGCACTATAGTTCACAGTATTTATATCCTAGCGTAGACAGTATTGATCATAATTACACTTATATTATATGGATAGGTAAATCTGACGTATGGGTAAGTTGTTGGAATCAATACACTAATGAATGTGTATTTGTATCAACTCCTGATAAAATAATTAAAAAATGGTTTCAACCTAAAATGTATGATTATACAGACTGGAAACTATAAACCCTCAATTAACACATAGATAAATATTACATATTTATTATTTATAATATAATTATATAATCACATGTATAAAAATAGAATTACAAATTTCATAAAATTTTTAGCTGTATGGATCAGTCAAAACTTAGCTATTCCTTTCTGGGTAGTAGGTCACATACACTTATCGATACATAGTTTTCATGACCTATACGAATTAATGAGTAGTATAGGCATGAATCTTATTGTAGCAATAGGTTTCTATATAGACTACAAATCGAATGTTAATACAAATAAAGACGGATAATATGACTGATAAACAATTAAACAAATTAGCAGACAAAGTAGCAAAACTAATTATTAACAGCTTACATGAAGGTTTAATACTTGACATTCAAGAACAAACTGAAGAAGAATTACTAGCTGAGCTTGCTACACTGATGACTCAAATGGACTTCAACCTAAAGCTAGAAGCTTATAATAAGTGTGAAGAAATAAAAAGAAAAATAATTAAAATCGAAAACCAATTAAATAAATTCAAATGATAAAACCAATGCTCGCATACAAAGTTGACTCAAAACCAGTCGACTGGACTAAAAAAGTCTACATGCAACCAAAACTAGACGGCGTACGCTGTGTAATCCAACTTAATGACAAAGGTGAAGTATATGCATACTCTCGTACAGGTAAACAGTGGCTCAACATTGAGCACATATTACAAAACCTTAAACCTTTCTTCGACACATATCAAGATGCTATACTCGATGGTGAGTTGTACAACCATGATCTACGTGATGACTTCGAAAAGATTATATCTCTTGTACGTAAACAAAAACCTACAGCAGATGATAAAGCTGAATCTAAAAAACTAGTACAGTTTCATTGTTATGACTATGCTAACGGTTCTGACAACTATTCAACACGTCAGTACAACCTTGCAGAGTTTGTAGAAGATGATCTATATTCTTATTGTGTTAGATATGTACCTACATTTATAGTTAACAAATATGAAGAAGCATTAAACTTACATCATGATGCTTTTCTAGCTGACGGTTACGAAGGTTCTATCTTACGTCTTGACGGTCCTTATCAGTGCAAACGTTCTTACAACTTACAAAAGTTCAAAGACTTTCAAGATACAGAAGCAATCATTACAGGATATGAAGAAGGTAAAGGTAAGAGACAAGGCACGCTTGGTAAGTTTCTGATGACAGATGACGAAGGTATAGAGTTCGGTTGTCCGCCGGGCAAAGGATATACCTACAATGATTTGTCAAACATGCTACTTAACATTCATGACTATATAGGTCAGCGTGCTACCTTTACTTATTTTCAAAGAACACAAGCAGGTTCATATAGACACCCGCTGTTTAAAACATTACGTAACTATGAGTAAACTAATATGGGAATTATACAACGACAACTTAATATCAGAAGAGGTAGCAAACCTCTTATTAGACAAACATTATAATAGATTAAATCATAAACGATATAGATGAATATATTTTATTTAGATAGAGATCCTTATAAAGCTGCAGAGGTACAATACAATAAGCATGTGGTTAAAATGATCTTAGAATCAGCCCAGATGCTTTGTACTGCGCATCATCATTATGACAACGGAGATCATGTGCCATATAAAAAAGCACACTACAATCATCCGTCAACTATATGGTGTAGGCAAAACAAAAATCAATACAGATGGCTATATAATCACATGATAGCTCTAGGTATAGAATATACAGCTAGATACGGTAAAACACATTTAACTATAACTAAATGTGAAGATCCACTAGCTTGTTATCCTCCGGGTATACCTGACGGCGTGTTTAACGAACCACCTCAATGTATGCCAAATCAATACAAAGTTCCAGGTTGTAGCATTACAGCTTATTGGAATTATTATGAACAAGAAAAGCATACAGTAGCAGCAAAAGACGAACCATTAATATTTAGACCAGATGAGAAGAAAATTATACAAACATTTAATTGAAACAGATGTTTTCAATACAAGAACTAAAATAAAACAATTAACAAAAACTAGAAAAAAGAAAAATGAAAAAGTATAATATAAATAATTATATAAGATACAAAGAAGATATTAAAGCTTCTATGCCTGAAGATAAATTATACCAAGACTATACTAGAGACGAGATGATTATTAAATTTTTACCATTAGTAGAAACAATGGGAAGAAAATTTTCTACAACACAACAAGCCTCTGGTGTACTTACTATAGTAGATATTTTACAAGAAGGTAGTATAGGCTTAACAAAAGCAGTTGATAGACTAGAATGGGAAAACATGAAGGTTGATGGCAATTGGAAATCACAAGCTGATATTGAAAAGACATTAAAGTCTTTTTTTAGCAAGCGAATAAAAGGTACTATAAGAAGACAAATAGATAAACTAAGAGGTAACATAAGAATACCAGAACATAAGTTAGTTGAAATGAGATCTAGCAAAGATAAAAAAATGGTTGAAATGTTTTTTAATAGTATATTTTTAAGCATAGACGTAAAAGTAAATGATGAAAGTTTATTTGATCAGATACCTGATAAATCAGAACCATATAATATACAACTAATGAACGTATATTTAAAAGGTTTAATGAGTAAATACTTAAAAGAAAATGAATACGAAGTATTAAGATTATCTTATGGTTTAGACTGTGAACCACATACAGCAAAGCAAATAGCAGAAAAATTAAATATAGAAGGAAGCGCTAATTATGTTAGAGTTTCTGAGTTAAAAAGACAAGCAGTAAATACTCTTATAGATAATGTAGATCACTCGCAAGTGATTGACTATCTGTAGGTTAGAAATGTAAATCAATCACAAAACGTGTGATTATAAGTATAAGGTAATTTAATAACAAACGAATGAACATAAACGAAAAATTAGCGACAATCCAAACAAAGTTTAAATCGAAAAAGAGTAGATTTAACTCCTTCGGCAAGTACAACTTCAGATCAGCCGAAGACATCCTAGAAGCAACAAAACCCTTTCTATTAGAGTTAGGAGTATCAGTTACGATCAATGAAGAACTTAACACAACATTTGAAACAATGCCTGTTATGGAATCTACAGCAACCATTAGTGATGGTGAAGAAATGATTCATGCAACAGCTATTGTTGGTGTAGACTTAAATCAAAAAGGTATGAACGTACCTCAGCAATTTGGCTCAGCATCATCTTATGCTAAAAAGTATGCGTTAGGTAATTTATTTCTAATTGATGACACAGCAGATAGTGACGCGACAAATGATCACGGCAAAAAGAAATTTGTGCCAAAAACTAAATCTCAAATAACAGCAGAACAATTAGCAAAAGCTAAAGATTATATTAAAGCTGGAGGTAAATTAAATGCTATTAAAGCAAAGTATGCTCTGTCTAAAGAAGCAGAGCAAGAATTAACAACACTGTAACATGAACAAACAAGAGGTATTAAAAGCGCTTGAAGATGATACTAATTATTACGGAGACTTTGGTAAAAAGTATTTAAGTAATTCAGACATTGGCACGCTATTAACCAACCCTTTAGCTTTAGGAAAGCAGCAAGCACCAAGACCTGCTTTTCTAGTCGGTGGATATTTTCATACAGCTATACTTGAGCCAGATAAGCTTAAGAAGTTTAAGATAATAGAAACTACAACTAGAAATACTAAAGTCTACAAAGAGATATCTGGAGGTGAGTTATGTTTACTACAACACGAAGTAGATCAAATTGAATTAATGACAGAAAAGATGCTAGGCAACGAAGTATGTAAAGACTTAATAAGATCAGGCAACGTAGAGTATGAACGACCAGGTATTACAGAGCTTGAAGGTCAGATGTGGAAAGGCAAAGCTGATATTGTAAACCATGATGAAAAGCTGATCATTGATTTGAAGACGACAGCAGACATTACAAAGTTTAAGTATTCAGCATCTAAGTACAATTACGATAGTCAAGCTTATATTTACAGTAAACTATTTGGTTATGAAATGTTATTTATTGCAATAGATAAAAACACACATCAAATAGGTATCTTCGATTGCTCACCAGAGTTTTATGCTCGCGGCGAAGATAAAGTACAAAGAGCAGTACAGGCTTATGAATTATTTTATAAGTCTGAGGACTTTGATCCTAAACAATATTTTTTAACTAAAACCCTTTAAACCATGGCAAGAACAAGAAAAAAAATCTGTACAGTAACAGGATTAAAAACTAGTGTAAATAATTTTTATACTAATCAAAATCATGTTAAAGCCGTAGATAATCTACGCAGAACAACTGGAGCTACTAAAGATCAGTTGTCTAGAATGTTTAATCAAATAAATCAATACGCATAATGGCAGGAATAGTAAAAGGAAGTATTAACCTAACGAACGTACCTAAAGATAAAATTATCAATGGTAAAAAAGGTAAATACCTACCAGTATCAATAACGATTAACGACGAAGAAGATCAGTTTGGAAACTTTGGTCCTATTATAGTTGATCAAACAAAAGAAGAACGTGAAGCTAAAGTTGCTAAAACATATTTAGGTAACGTAAGAGTTGTGTGGACTAACGGAGTATTTCCAGAAGCACCAAAACAAGGAGCACCTAAAGCAGCTCCAGTAGCAACTCCAGCAGCAGCACCAGAAGATGATTTACCATTTTAATTAAATTAAATTAATGCAGACAACAGAGATTAATGGATTTACGATTGACACGTTCAATCAATATAGCCTAGAGAGCGGCAAAAAACAAGGTATTTGTCCTTTGTGTTCTCATGATAGGAAACCCAAGAATCAAAAGCTTAAATGTGCTTCATATGATTGGGAACGTGGTCTCGGTACTTGTCACAACTGTAATTCTACATTTCAACTTCATACGTATGAACGTAAAGGAAGTAGTAATAAAGAATACATGAAACCACCTATGACTAAATATCTGCCCGTTGCAGATAAAGTTACGGAATGGTTTAATGGTAGAGGTATAACTCAAGAGACTTTGGACGATTTAAAAATCGGTCAAGGTCCTGAGTATATGCCACAAACCGGCAAGCAAGAGAATACCATACAGTTTAATTATATAATGGGTCATGAACTTGTTAATATTAAATATAGAGATGGTAGAAAAAACTTTAAGTTATATAAAGGTGCTGAAAAAGTATTTTACAATATCAATAGTACAATAGGTTTTAAAGACTGTATAATTACTGAAGGTGAAATGGATGTGTTAGCATTACATGAAGCTGGAATTACAAATAGTATATCAGTTCCTAACGGTGCTACACTGCATCACAATAACTTAGATTATCTAGATAATTGTATAGATTATTTTGATGATAAAGAAAAAATAATATTAGCATTAGACACAGATGAACCTGGTTTAGCTTTACGAGCAGAGTTAGTTAGAAGATTAGGAGCTGAAATATGTTTCTTAGTAGATTTTGACGATTGTAAAGATGCTAATGAATACTTAATAAAATATGGAAAAGAAGAACTGCAAAAGTGCATTGGAAAAGCACGAGCTTATCCACTTGAAAATGTCACAACATTTAAAGACATCGAAGGAGACGTTAAAGACTTCGTCACGAATGGTTTTAAACCAGGCTTTCAAATCGGTTTGGAAAACTTTGACAACATTTTTAGCACGTACACCGGTCAGTTTATTACTGTTACTGGGATACCTAGTAGCGGTAAGTCTGACTTTGTTGACCAAATGGTTGTAGGTTACAATAATAACTATAATTGGAAAACAGCATTTGCTTCACCAGAAAATAGTCCTACTTATTTACATGCTCATAAACTCATGAGAAAAGTATGGGGCAATATGCCGCAACGTGAAGATATAGGAGGTAGCAAATGGAACGAGGTAGCTGATCATGTTAATGATAACTTTTTCTTTATTGATATGGAAAAGTACACATTAGAATCAGTGTTACGTAAAGGCGCAGAGCTTGTTAAACGTAAAGGTATTAAATGTTTAGTTATTGATCCGTTTAATAAAGTAAGAGATAAAAATGCTTCATCGTTAGATGTTAATATATACACAATGGAATATCTAACTAAAATAGAGGCTTTTGCTAAAAAGTATGATGTATTAGTATTTATAGTTGCTCACCCTACTAAAATGTATAAAAACAATGATGGTAAAATTGAAGAACCAACTATGTATAATATAAAAGGTGGTGGTGAATGGTATGATGCCAGTTATCATGGTTTATTAGTTCACAGAGACTATGAAGCTAAAAATACTAAAGTAAAAGTACTAAAATGTAAGTTTCAAAACTTAGGTGAAAACGGAGCAGAGTGTTTCTTTACATGGGAACCAAGATCAGGTAGATTTGTTCCTGATGTAAGTTCTATAGCCGCCGAAGAAGCAATGCCTTGGGAATAAATGGCAAAGAAAAGAATAGACATGGGTCATTATATGGCTACGTCAGAAGAACGAGAGCACATGAGATGGTGTATAAACAATGGAATTAAAATATCACCATTTGCTCACAGTACTTATGAATGGTATATAGACATACATATAAACAATAAAAAAAACAGATCACCGTATCTATATAAAAAAGTACAGATATGGGAAGAAATATTCAAATTTTATAAATACTATTATAATAAATATGGCAAGAACACTATTTAAAAATGCAGATCAAGCTTATGCTTATCAACTTAATAGAATATTAATTGATGGTGTAGACTTTGATGATACTAAAGCTTTATTCAATATAGGTTTTACAATTGCAAACCCTATGGATAACCACATTACAAATAAAGAACGTAATTGGAGCTTAGAATATGCTGAAGCAGAGTGGGAGTGGTATAAGTCAGGCGATCGTAGTATAGACAAGCTAGGTCAGATATATGGTAAGATACCACCGATATGGGAAAAGATGGCAGACAGCAATCGTA
>WLWH01000108.1_pt1 | contig 64839 bp, 75 predicted proteins | sample 6712741 | NCBI WGS metagenome assembly WLWH01 (sample SAMN12718694, study PRJNA515312) | sponge metagenome | isolation source: marine sponge | host: Mycale hentscheli | place: New Zealand: South Island, Marlborough, Capsize Point | collected 2003-05-01 | reverse complement strand
AGCCCGTCCAATGAACATCGTGGCCGGTTTGTGGGTTGATGCCAACCCACTTCATGAACCTGCCCTGATCGTCTTCGCCAAACTCCACCCGGGCCAACACCTGCTCGGCACGGAGCTCGGGCATGTAAAACACGCCGCCCGGCCCCGTAACCAAGGCCCGGATGGCTGCCTGTGCTTCCCGTTGTGCCTTCTTATCCGTTTTCATTTACTGGTACCCATTTCGCTTTCCGGTACTTTGCTGGTGGGGCTGTATTGCCTGTCACTATGATTTTTTCTACGGGCCGCCCGTCCGGTAGGTTGGTGATCCCCAATTCTTTGAACGCCCGCAACACGCCCGCCTTCTCGCCCCGGCGTACCCGTATGAAGTCAAGCTGGTCCCAACTGAAGCCTTCTTTGAAGTTGGTTTCGTTTCCACGTGTGCTGTTTCCGAATGCCCTGTAATCCGCTGGCGTCGATCCCCGGATATCGAACTTCCGGATGGCCCCGTATTCGTCGCCCGCAAAACTCACGCTGTCCTGTCGGGAAAGCTCGCGTACATCAAAGAAGAAACCGTTGGCGTCACCGCCTGAGTTGTTGTAGTCCTTCTTGATGCGGGTGAACCAATAGTTCGCCCCACCGCTTTGAACATCCGAACTGACACTGGCACCCTCGCCCAATGGCACACCCTTCCGGATGCGGCCTGTGGTGCTGGTGAACTCGCCGCCGCTGGAACCAATGCCACGGATGGCCTCTTCTACTGCACCACTCGGGCTGTCACTGAGTGATTGGGTGGTATGCTGCAACACGTAGCCCTTCATCTCCCTGCCCATTTCTTCGCGGTTGATATCCCACCGGTAGAACACCCGGTGCCCGCCACCGTCCGCATGTTTGCCCATGCCATGCGGGTCATACCCGGGCATCTTGTTCACGTCCTTGCCGCCCGTCAGTTTTGTTTTCGTTTTGATCCACTCCTTCATCTTGGCCAGTTTTTCTTCCGGCTCTATGTCAGCTTCCCAGATCCGCTTATAGGCCGCCCCGGTGTGTTTGTTGTGTTGGTATACACCCCGGTGAAGGTATAGGAGCTCCTCCTGCACCTGTGTCGGTGGTGTGGGGTCAATGCCCATGTCCTTCAGGACGCCCATGGCCTGCTGGATGCGTGCCTGTGTAACCTCGCCCGGCATGGTGATTTCGAGGTTGCCCTGCAACGCCTGCAACCGCTCGCTCTCCCTGCTGGCACTCCGCACGGGCACAAACCGCACGGTGATATCGTCGCCCGCATCTATCAGGAACGTTTCACCGCTCACATAGTAGTCACTGTATTCTTCGCCCCCCCGGTAGATCTCCCCGTCCACAAACTTCTTCGCCTGTGGCTGTGTAGCCTGTGTCCGTTTGGTGGCACGGAACGAGCGGCCGGGTTTGGCCACCCCCTTCTCTGCTGTGGCCAACTCCGCCCGGCTTGGTTTGTAAACGTAGGCCTTGCTCAGGAAATCCGGTGGCAACCCCTTCCCATCTTCCACCGCCTGCAACGCTGTGTCAATTTGGTCGAGGTAGTGTTTATACATCTCCTTTTCTGGTTTGGTTGCACCCCGGGCCTTCATGGTGAGTAGCTTTTTGTGGTCCTTCAACACCTTCACCTTCGTGGCGTTGAAGTTCAGGTCCGGTGCCTTGCCGCCCGGGCTGTGGTAGGCCACGTTCTTGATTGCCGGGAGGATGGCGTCATGGTAGCCCATGTCCTTCGGGTGTACGTTGGCCTTGGGTGTGCTGGTTTTGCCTGCCGTATTCAGCTCCTTCGTCAGTGTTTGCGATACCGTGTCGCTGCCCCTGTGCGTCAGCTTCATGCTCACCACGGTTTGCCGGTCACCATCCGGGGCGAACTCCTGCCATGTGAGCACGTTGTGATCTTCAATCATATCACCATCCGCCGCGATGGTGTAGCCGTTGCTCTTGTTTTTCTTGATTTTTTCGATGGTGTTGTCGGTTATTTCGTATTCCGCACGCCGTGCCCCACGTGGCCGCCGTGGCCCCTTCTGTTTGGGCAACCGTGCCTCTAGGTAATCCAACCGGGCCGCCAACGTGCCCCGCAACTCGGGGTCGTCCACCAACCCCAATATCCGCTCCCGCCGCTGCACCAACCGCTCTATCTGGTCATTGATTTTCTTGTCGTTGATGTTCTTGTATATGGAGGCGTTCACGTTGCCATACTGCGGGTCACGCATGGTGAGCAGTTCACCAACCTCCGGCCCCCATGGCCGCTTCGCTGCCCCCTGTGCCCGGAACGTGAGGCCGCCCCCGTTGTCGATCCTGTATGGTTTGCCGTTGGCGATAAATATGTTGTCGAACGTCATGCCCGCCACATCGTGGTTCGCAAACAACGCATCCGCCACAAACCCTTCGCTTATTTGGTCATACATCGCCTCCACTTCTGCGGCACTGCGGCCCCGCTGCCAATCGCTCAGGGTTTCCCCGTCCTCAATCCATTTGCTTACCTTGGCCGGGCCTGTAACGTCATCCAGCATCATGCTCTCGGGCACATCAAACCCGGCCGCCCTGTATAGCTGGTCGGTCAACGCCTCGCTCCGCATGTGGGCCTCTGTCATGTCGCTGGCACTGAGCGATTTCACAACCCAATGCTCGCCGGTGGTGGCGTGTTTGGCCTTGTAGGGTTTGGTGCTCCCTGCGAGATCCTGCACGTGCTTCAGGTCCTTCATCTGCGGTTTGGCCGCACCCGCTGCAACCGCCGCCGGTTTGGGTTTGGGTTTGGCCGCCTTTAAGCCCAACTGGTCGAGCGATTTGTTTAGGGCCTTCAGGGTTGCCTCGATTTGGGCCTGCTGTGCGTCCACCGTGTTGCCGGTGGTGAAGTCTATTGAGTAGTTGAACGCCTCTACGCCTTCCACAACGGCGTCCCCCACCGCCCCTTCGATGCTGTTGTACTGGCCGGGGGTGATGGGCACGGTTTTCTCGATGGTATCCTGTAGATATTTCTCCAACTGGCTGGGTTTGAGTTTGCCGCTGCTCATGGTGCCCACCGTGTCGTCCACCGCCGCCATCACGCCGCCCGCCACATCATCCACATCCAACACCTGCACCGCCCGGGCCGCCTTCTTGGCCGGGGCCTGCCCTACGGCTTCCGCGAGCAGTTTGTTGAGGGCCGCTGTGGTTGCCTTCAGTTGTTCCTTCTGTGCAAACACCACGTCACCGCTGCCAAACTCCGCCGCCGTTTGTTTGAAGACTTCGGTGTATTTGTAGCCGCCCTGTGTGGCCGCCTTGCTAGTCAATAGTCCTACTTGCGATTTCGAAAGATCATATTCTTCCGCAATACCGCCAATGTCTAGAGCCTCTTGTAACACGTTGGCCATTTCGGTGGTTTTATATTTGCCATTCTTCAGCTCCATGTAACTGGCATCAAACGCCTCAATCTTTTGGTCCACAAACATGGCAAGCTCGCCATAGTCCATCACATCCTCAAACTCGTCGGCGGCCTGCACCACGTCCTCCACCACGTCCTCCACGAGCGGGATTTGTTTGGTGCCCTTCGGTGCCTTCTTGAGTTTGTCAATCACCGCCTTCTGTTCGACGATGTTGGTGGCGTTGGCTAGTTCTGCCCCGGGGCCGTCCGGTAGGGTTTGCGTGTGCCACCCCTTCTCGCTGAGCACCTTGTTGACGCCGCTGGTGCCTAGCTTTTCCGGGGCGTCGAAATCACCCGGCACCACACCGCCCCCGAATTTGGGTTTGGCATAGTGCTTCTTCGCCATGCCCAATTTCACCTTGTAGCTTTGGGCCGCCTTGGCCGCTGCCTGCTCCTGTGCCTGCAACACCTTCGCCCCGGCCGCCGCTATCTCGGACAGTTGTAGGTCGCCGCTGCTGCCGAGGGGCGTGCCCGGCTTCCCCAACTCCGCCGCCTTCTCATAGGCGTCATTCAGTATGGCCATGTCCCGGGCACGTACCTTCGGGTCGGTGGCCTGCATGATGGCGGTGTGTGCCTGCTCGTAGGTCATAAACTGCACGGCCGCCGTTTCATCATCCATGAGGCTCGGGTCGTAGCCGCCGTCCTTTGTTTTGCCGATAAAGAAGTTGGTTTTGGTGGTTTGCCCCACGTAGCCCTCGGGCATGGCCGCAACGAGGTCCGCCGTGTAGCCTGTTTCCTCGCCCAACTCCTTCAGGGCCGTGGCGGCCGGTAGTTTGTGGCTGCCCCCGCCCTTCGCAAACGTCCAACCGGTGCCGCCAAAGTTGCCCTCCGGTTTGCGGAGCATGATGCGGCCTTGGTTATCGAATAGGATTACACCGTAGCTCTGCGTCTTGCCGCCCCCCGGTTTTGTCCAACCGGGCATCTCTTGAAACTGCTCCCAACCCGCATCAATGAACGCCGGTGTTTTGGGGTCCGGGGTTGGTACGTTCTTCCCGAGGAATTTGCTGGCGTCGAACTGCTTTTGCAAACTCAACTCGGTAAGGGCTTCGGCTGCCTTCTGTGCCTCCACCTGCTGCTTCTTGAATGTTGCGATCTCCGCCTGCACGTATTTCAACTGAGCGTCAAACCCGCCCTCTATGTCATAGGCCGCATGTTCGAAAATTGTGCTTTGTGCTGCCGGTGGCATGTCGTCCGGAAACATGTCGCCAACCTTAAGCGATAGTTGGTTGCCCTTCATCTTGGGTAGCGTGCCGTCATCGCCTAGCTTGCCGCTATATTTGAGCATATCCTTGGTCACACCAAACTCAACCAACTTGGCCTCCAGAACTTCCTTCTGTGCCTGCTCCGCTGCCGCCTGTGCCGCCGCCACTGCATCTAGGTCAAACACCTGCACATTCAACATCCCATCCGGCCCATGTTTGGCCCATTGTGCGGCAATGGCATTCGCCGCATCTTCATCGATGGGGTAGTACCCGCCGTCCTTCTTGTAAACCTTGGCCGCGAATGCCTGTTTGGATTTGGGCATGGCGTTGGCGGACTTGATTCCGTCAATGCTGATATCGGCGTTGCCCCACACAACCTCCTCGAACATTACGGTGTCACCAAACTGGCCCGCGAATTCGGCCGCCATTATGTTTTTGTCGTGTTCCGTGTAATAGATACCGGTCTCGCCCCAACCGGGCAGTCCACCCTTCTCCCATGGGTTCAGGTCGGTGGCCTGCATGGCCGCAATACTGTCCTCGAAGAACTCCGTGGTGCCGGGTAGGGCACGCTTGGCCGCCCTGATTTTTTCTGCCCGGGTGGCTGCCGCCTTACGGGCGATGGCCTTCTTGGCCGCTGCAATGTCGGCCTTGGTTTTCCCTGCCTTGGGTTTCTTCTTCGGGCTCAGTTTGGCGTCTGCCCCCTGCCACGTACTGGCCGCCCGGGCCTCCTTCGTGCTTAGGCCCGGCTTCTCGGCCTTCAGCGATTGGCGTATACGGCTATCGGCTTCATCCTTCGCGTACACCTGCCCCGTGGTGCCACCGTCCAACCAAAGCGATTTCGTGGTGCCGCCATCCTGCTCGCCCACGCTGGCCGGTATCCATGCACACCTACAGTTCGGGTGACGTGGTATTAGGCCCCGGGCCTCGTCCACCGTCATCACCACACCTTCCAACGGCCTGCATATACCACACACCTTCCCATCGTGTGCCGTGTTCCACTCGGCCATCACACCCACTTCATCAACGTTCATCGCCTTGAAGCTGTCCAACTGCCCCTCGCTGTGGGCGTAGGTAGTTTCCGTGCGGGCGATGGTGTTGGCCCGTGTGCGTTGTAGTTTGCCAACGCTATCACCCAACTCCTTGGCTATCGTTCCCGGTGCTGCACCGCTGGCCAAACCCCCGGCAAGGATGCGAGACATCTCAGCATCCATCGTCGCCGTAACGCCTTCGAGCTGGCTGTATGCACGGGTGGCGAGCAGTTTGATTTTCGACTCCGCCTCCGGGCTGTTGAACGCCATGTCAAGGAACGCCTGTTTGCCGCCCTGTATGAACTCCCAATCCTTGGCCGCCGTGGTGGCCATGCCCGTGGTGTCGTGGTAGCTACGGAGGAGGCCCTGTTTGTAAGCACTGCGGATGTAGGGCTCGAGCCATGGGGTGGCTTGGTTGTCGTCGCTGACCTGTAGGATGCCCGCCTGCACCTGCTGCTTGAGCCATGCCCGGTAATCGTCCACTTTGGCGTCATCGGTTTCAAACGCCCACCGGGTATTCAATACCATGTCGGTGTCGAGCGTGCGGTACGTGGCCGCCTGTGTGGCCACGGTGGCCGTTTGCCGGGCACGCTTCAAACCAAACGCATCCTCCACCGCCACGAGCCTCCGGATGTCGCCCTGCAACTTCCGGAACCGTTTGCCCATGTCGCGGATGAACCGTTTGCGGAGCATGGTGGTACGGGTAGGGTCCACCAACAACGGGTTCAATCGCTTTTCTGCCATTATGGGCCTCCGGGGCCGCCGGGCATTCCGGTGGTGGTAGTGGTTGGGGCCGGGGTTGTGGGCGTGCTGTCACTGGCTGCCGCCTGCGGCCCTTCCAATGTAATGGTCACGATGCCATCGGTGCCCCGATGGTCACGTATGAACTTCAGGCTGTTGATGTATACGTTGCCCCACACCACCAACGGCTCGTCTTCCCGGTTCAGGTTATGCCCGGCCGTGGTTGTTGGTAGCGTGCCGTCATACGTGAAGCTTACGCCCCCGACACTGGTGTTGTGGTTGCTGATCACTGCCCGGGTGGCCGTTTGTAGTTGGGCCGCCGTAAACCCAAACGCCGTCAGGTCAACAACGCTCACCGATACGGTGGCTGAACCTGTGGCGATGGTTTCATATTCTTTGTCGTGTGGCACGCTCATGGGACGCCCTCCTGTTTGTTGCTGTGGTTTGTGGTTGTTACGAACGGCGGCTTTTGGTGCCGCTACACTTCCAACGCTTACGGCTCAACCGGAGCGGGCTGTTGGGGTCCTTGGCCGCCTTCGGGTGTTTCTTCATCTGTGCTGCACTGCGGGCACAATAGGCGTCACCCTTAGCCGTACCCGGTTTCACCTTCGCCCCCTTCTGCCCATACCGCACGGTCTTCTTCCGGCCGGTTTTGGGGTTGGTGACTACCTTCTTTCGTGCCTTCGCCATTATGCCGCCCCCTGTGTGGTTTCGAGTGTGATTGTAACCTGCACGTCCTGTGAGGCCTCGCGGATGAACTGTAGGTTGCCAATCGTGGCCGTCCCATAGATAACCTGTGGCCGGGTGCCCTCACCTATGTGGTGCCCCACGGTGGCCGTAGGTGCCCCGCCGTCCCATCTCATGTGAGCACTCGCACTATGTGCCGAAACCACCGCACGGGTGGCACTGGCCAACTCGCTGGCCGTGAAACCAAACCCGGCCGCCGTAATAGGGACGGCCGTGCTGCTCACGGTTGCCGTTTGGGTTTGGATAACCTCGTATTCTTGGTCATGTGGTACGCTCATTCTGCGTCCTCCTGCGGCTCGGGTGTTGTGGTTGTTTCTTGTTCTTCTTCTGGTGGTGGCTCATCCTCCTCACCCACTGGCTCGCCACCCTCGCCGGTAGGTGCTACGTCCTGCAACTCCTCCGGTGTTGGCAACCTGCCCGGTGTTATGGCTTCGTCATCGTCCACCTCTTGGATGTGGTCAATCGCTGCGTCCAGTATGGCCTCCACCGTGTCCTTCTCGAGCCCGGTAATGTGGGTCAGGTATTCAAACGGTGGTATCAATGTGTCCACACCGCCGCCCACGTATTTGGCCAACGCCTCCGTCCGTTTGCTGGCCACCTCTGCACGCTGCAACTCGCTCGGGGTGTGGGCATCTGGCCACTCAACCGTCCAACCGTTTTCTTCTGCCGGTGGCACAAGCACGCCGTAGTCGAGCAACCGCTGGACAAACGGGTTGATCAGCATGGGCGTCACGTACCGGACCTGTCGGTTCTGTAGCCGCCCGTTCCATGCGTTGGTGTCCTGCTCGCCTGCCAACCGGGCCTCCTCGGTGCCCATGAACACACGGTAGGGCACGCCGATGACGATACAGATAGCTTTGATCTGTGCCTCGAACGTGCTGGTGGGGTCGCTGATCTGTGGGGCCAACGATTTGGCGGTCATGCCCGTGAGGGCGATGTACCGTTGGAGGCCGTTCATGTAGTCGTACATCATTTCCCGGGTGGCTGTTTCGTCCAGCTCTGCATTCTCGAGCCCGGGCTGTGTCTCTAGGGCCACGCCGGGGAACCCGCCCCGCCAATACATCTCACCGCTGCCGCCCAACACCTTCCGCAAATCGTACAACCGGTTCCACACCGGCTCCATCCGTGGCGTACCAAGCACCTCGCTGGTTTTGCGGTTGTCTGCCACGTGGACGATACGTGTCCAATGCACCCGGGTTTCGGTGGTGTCGGGTGGGCTGGCAACGGCCGAGGCTTCTTGGTTCCGTGGGTCGCTGAGCGTGATGTTGTAGGCCGTTGGCTGCCCGTACCGCCTGTTCGTCGGGTCGCTCTCCCAACTGGCAATATCCACCAACGATTCGTCCAGAACCCGTAGGTAGATGATCTCGGTGCCCTGCCGGGGTGTGGTAACGGTACCGTCATCATTGAACCCATCGACCGGCATGTGTAGGGGCTGCCCGTCATTGAGGCCCACGAGGATGACGCCGTAGTGCCCCACGCCGCTGAGCTCGTCTGCCCGCTGCATGTAGTGGAGCAGGTTGTGCTTGGCCTCCAGTTCATCCCAACTGGCCTCAAACGGTGTCACCACCTCCGGGTCTGGGTCCTCGTACACCCGGGGCAACATCCGCCACGTTTCTTCCGGGTACACGTTCACCACACGCCGCCCCATTTCCCGGTCATACATCTGCCGGTACTGGTCGTCGCTGATCTCGTTGGGGTACCCACATTCATCATTGATGTCCCGCCGTGGGTCGAACATCGTGCTGAGTAGGTCCTGCCGCTGCGTCATGGCGTTGAAGACCAACATGGGGTCAACCTGCGGCCGCCCGTTGCCGGTGGCCTGTCCGTTTGTTGTGGGTTGCTGTGCTGCGGCCCGGGCACGCCGGGCCTCGTTCACCCGCCTCACCCGTTGTATGCGGTCGGTGTCCATTTGTTCCGAACTCCTTGAATGTTCATGTGTGGGAATGTTTGTGTGGGTTGCGGGATGCCCAACGCCCCGCACAATGGCCCCCAACCGTCACGGACGTCCATGCTAACATGAGGGCCAATATCGTTCCGGAAGAAATCCGCAACATACGCCCCGTGGTGGGTGTGTGTATCCTCAAACGCTTCGCGGCTCCATCTAGTCACCCCGAATATCTCCAAACGCCCGGCCTCGTTGTATTCTGGGTTGATTGTGAAGTGGGCCTCGCAACTGACGAGCCATTCTTTAAGGGGCCGTTTGGTATGCACCAACAACGCCCCCGGGTATGCCCGCCGGATGGCCTGTAATGGCCACGGGTTGATATCCATGACGGCGTCTAGCCTGCCAATATCAAACCGCCCGCTCATCCGGTACCGCCGCAACACTAGGTCGGGCCGGTGTTCTATGTCCCTGACGCCAAGCATTTCCAACGCTGCCGCGAGGCTGTTGGTGCCGGTTTTGGGTAGGCCCACGCCGATGATTTTGGGTAGTACGGTCACACGTTGCTCCTGTGGTTGTATGGTACCGGTTTATCGAACATCCCTCAAACCTTACGAACCATACGCCACGCAACGGATACAGATGTGAGGGTGCTCCGGTACCTGCACGGCCGGGTACCACACGCTCCGGTCCACCGGGTCAAACCCGTACTCGTAGCCGCCGCATAGGTCGCAATTTCGCTTCCCCCATAGGCTGATATGGCGGGCCGTGGTCATGTAGATATCGAAGAGATCGTGGTGCCGTAACCTACAACACACGGGCACCCGGTCAAGTAGCTCACCAATGGCCTGCCCCGTGCCGCACCCGGCATCTAGGGCATGGGCTTCCACACCCCGGGCGAAGCTTGGCACTGTAGCCAACTGGAGGAGGGCCTGCTGCCCAAACTCCGACACACCCCGGGGCCATTGTTCCACGAACGGGGCATGGTGTACCAAGCACGTGATTTGTCCTTGGGTTAGGTCTAGGTCTGTTCCGTATTGTTTTTTCCCTGCAATGGCGTCACCTCTTTATCTTGTTTTGAAGGTTTGTAGTTCAATGCCCGCCACCATGCACGTGGTGAGGCACCGTAGGTAGTACAACTCCTCAGTCGGTTTGTTTCTGGATAGGAGCAACACGCCGGGCCGCCGGTTTGTTGCCGCTGCATAGTATAACGCCTGTCCGATAGCCTCCTGCCATTTCTTCATCCACTCCACTTCCCACGCATGGGTATCGGTTAGCACGTCCACACGGCTCCCGTCGAATGTGCGGTATTCGGGCACGCCGCCCCACTGGTGGGCAACCCACCGGGACCACGCTGGTTCATTTGCTGTTGGTCCGGGTTGGTTCATACGTGTGCCGCCCCCACACGCCGGGCCGGTTGGGCACACACTGCGAACGCCCCGCTGCCTGCGTCAACCTGATCCTTGTAGGTGCTGAACGGGAAGTAGCGTAGCTCGTCAATGAACGCCGTGTTCCACTCGCCCGGTGCCATACGGAACAACCCCATGTTCACCATGGTGGCCCAACTGTCCGCCCTGTCCTCCTTGGTGCCAACCGCTGGCATGACCCGCACCCGGTAGCCTGCCAACCGTTTGACGGTGAGCTGTGCGGATTCCTTGCCACCACTGCCCGGCTCCTGCTCAACACCGACCACCACCTTCCGGCCGTCCCGCTGTGCTGTGGCCACAATGTGCCTCTCACGTGCCCCGGCGTCCCACTGGCCACGTTCTACGTGCAACACCCACCACACGTCCTCGCTGCCATCTCGTGGCCCGTCATCGTAACGCCACCGGCCGAGCAGTAGGCCCACGGTGTAGGCACCGCCCCCGCTGGTTCCTGCTTTGTCCCAGAACCGGCAGAGGTGAACCCAACGCCGGTCATCTAGTGGGGCCGGGTTGTCGGTTTCTATCTTGGCAGTCTTGAACATACCCCCGCCCCGTGGTACCGGGTGCTGTAGATACTGCCCGCTGTACCCATAGTCCCCGAGATCAATCTTCGCTTCATCCAGTACCGCCCGGCTCAACCGTGCGGGGTCCATGAGGCCGTCCGTGTAGTGCCTGCGAAGGGTACCGGGCCGGACGTATTTGGTACGTTCCGCCGGTATATTGATGTGACGTATATTGTCCCGGGCCTTCTTCAGCATGTGGCCGGTGGGGTCGTTCTGGTGTAGCCGCTGCATGATGAGCCATGTAATAGCCACCTCCTTGTTCACCTTCCGGCTTGGCAACACCTCGCTCATGAAGTTGTTTGCCGCCTGTATTTCCAATTCACTGGCACCACGTGCCTTCTGTGGGTCGAGCGGGTCATCTACAAGGATGAAGTGGGCGTGAAACCCGGTGGGCGACATACCGCCAACGGTGGCCGACATACGCCCGCCCCCGGCCGTGTTCATGCTGAGCGATTTGGTGTCCTGATCCGGGGCCGGTACCACCTCGGGGAACGCCCGCCGGTATAGGTCACACCGCTCAACCATCCGGGCCTTCCGCCCAAGCTCAAACGTGAGTTGTTGGGTATGGCACGCCGCCAACACACGGGCCTCCGGCATCCGGGCATGGACCCACGCCGGGGCCATAATGCTCAGGACGGTTGATTTGGTACTGCCCGGGCTGATGTTGATGATGGTGTCGTGCTGTTTGGGTTTGCCTGCAAACACCCGCTCGGCGTCACGCTGGAACTCATCGCATAGGTAGCGGATGTGCCAATTCCATACCGGGGCCTCGGGGACAACCTCATGCCAAAACACCTGAACGAAATCATAGAACGACTCGAGGCATACACTCCTCACGAGGGCCGCCTCGGTAACGACTGCCGGGGTTTGTTGTATGTTCGCCATGGTCACACCCCCGGGGCGTCTAGGTTAGCCGTCCGCCGCTGTAGGGCCTGCAACAACGCCCGCCGGGTGTCTAGGTCTAGGTCTAGCTCCGCCACGTTCACAACCACCTCCGTGGTGGTGATGTTGCCGGTATGTTCTATTTCGATTTTCTCGTTGTAGCCCCTGTCCCGGAGCACGGTTTTGGCCGCATGTATCGTCGCCGCCGTATCGCCTGCGGCCACCCGGGTAATGAACGCCTGCTCGAAAAAGTTCTGTTTGTGCCAATGTATCTCATCCATCAGTTCGGTGAACTCCGGGTCGTTGGCCCTCCACGTCTCGTATGTTTTGCGGGGTATGCACAACCGCCGGAGCGACTGCGACACGTTGAACATGGACTGGGTCAGGGCATAGAGGAAAAGGTGCTGCCGGGTACGTTTGCCGTGGTTGCTGAGCAGGGCCTCGACCCGCTCGTAGCCGTTGGGCAACTGCTCGCACTCGTTTATCTCATCCCACAACAACCGCATTTCCGGGCTGAGGTGGTTGTAGATGTAATCATGGAACGTGGCCTCGTTGCCGTGGTCCCGGTACTCACGGCCACGCTGTAGGGCTTCCCGCAACGCTGGCCGCCGGGCACACCATGTTCGAAATGTTTTGCCCGCCACGCCCAACGTGCCCGCAATCTGCTCATCTGACATGCCGCCACGTGCGAGCTCGTAGGTGGTGACGTACATGGTCTGTCTGAATTTATCCGGCACGCTTCCGCCCCCACCACCAGAACAACACATGCCTCCAGAAACCAATAGGGCCAACTTCCTCCAACCCTAGCTCCTTGATAGCTGGTGTCACTGCATTGAAAACCTCAACGGTGCTAGTCCGCACCATGGCCCGCAACCGGGTCCCCTTCTTCACAAATCTTGCACGCATAACATACTCCCTTCGTATAACGCCAATCACCACACTTACCACACATTCACACCCCCGTCCACTCGTGCCATTTGTTACACGCCAAACGGGTGGCAACATACGGACGAAAAAAGCCCCGCCGGGTAGCACACACCCAACGGGGCCAACGGCCGGGGGGCCGTAACATTCCACCCCTGCCGTTTTCTATTCTGCCTCGCCAACACACTCCAACACCTTGGCCCGGTTCACCACGGTTTGGGGCCTGCCGTTGTAGTCGCCATGCTCCTTCACGGTGGCCTTGATGCGGTAGGTGTTCCCCTCCTCCATGTCCGCCTCGCTGCTGGCAAACCACGTGATGTCGTTTACTAGGTCCCCGGCATCTGCCACCACGTTGCCGGTCAGTTTGTAGATATACGTGGTGCCGTAAAAGCCTTCCGTGATAAACACACGGTCAACCCGCACCACGAAGTCCTCGCGTTGTTTGGGTGTGCCGATGTGCTGGCTGGCTGGCCGTGCTGCACGCTCCTTCAGTTTGTCCATAGCCCGCATGTAGGCGGTGGGCATACTGGCCGCGAGGCCTGTTGTTTTGCGGCCCACAACCCCGGCCCGGGCAATCAACGCGAGGTTCAGTAGGTAACTCTCGCCGTCCTGCTCCATCATGGCGTCCACGTCCATGGCCAACGCCCACGCGATGGCTGCCTGTGCCTGCTCCTGCATGGCCTCGGTGTTGTCCTTGGCCCTGATGTCGTTGATCAGTTCGGCCTTCTCCTGTTTGGCACTGTCGCCAAACGGGTTCGCATCGTACAACAACGCAACCCACTCCGCTGTCGAGGTGCCGCCTTCGTCCATTGCCCGGCCCTTGCCCAAAAAGCCCCGCACGCTCACAACCTGTGCCACGGTGGTGAGGTAGTCCTCCAACGTGTAGGTCTCAACCGCACGGCCGCCACGTTCACAATAGCCGCCGCACACGGTGTCCAACTCGCACAACCATGTCGCCCAACTGGCCAACCGCTCCGGGTTGCTGTGGCCGAGGAAGTCCTTCAGGCAATTCCGCCCAACTGCCCGGGTCTCGCCTGCGGTGTTTTGCACCACGAAGGTTTCCTTCCGGTACCGTTTGGTGCTGCACTGGTCACACCGGCCCACGTTGTGGGGTTTGGCGTACTCACCCGGGCACTCCATGCCGGGCACGGTTTGGATCAGGTTCACGGCCTCGCCGCCCTCCTGCGGCAATGGGCTCAGGGTTGCCACAAACTGCCAACCGCCGGGCAACCGTGGGGCCTCGCCCTGCACGGTAACGCCAAACCAACGCTCCACCCGGCCCGTGGCTGTGTGTCGCTGGTCGGCGGTGGGCATCCAGTTCATTTCGCGGTACACCATGTCGCCCACGGGGTCACGCCACTCCCGCAACTCACGCACGGCCTCAAATGTCACCGCAAACGTGGGCTCGGGTACGCCCAACCGCCGGGCACGTTTGCACAATTTGTCAAACGCCTCCCGGAGGCCTGCGAGGTTCTGTTCTGGTACTTCGTAAACGGTGGTTTCGGTGGTGGTTTCGGTGGTGGTTGCCATGGGTGTGCTCCTGTTGGCGGTGGTGTGGTCGTCCCGGGCTCCGTTGCCCGGGATGGTTAATGTAACAAACGTAACATCGCCACGCAAGTGGATTCTACAAGTTTCTTCCGTAGGGGCCTTCGCACTCGCAACGGCCAACGGGGCCGCCACAATTATCACAACCGGGGTCGGTGTCCCGGCTATACTCCGAGGCCCGGTGGGCCAACGTAGCAAGGTCGCCCGGGTTGGGCTGCCGTGGTGTTTGTTGGCTGCCGGTGGGTCGGGCCGCCGTGAGGGTGTGTGTGTTGTCGTCGTACAACCGCACGCACAACTCCAGCTCGTCGCCGGGCACGTACCAACTGATCCGGCCAATCTGCCCGCTAAACGGCTCAAACTTGTTCCGCCAATATTCTGTCTCTGTTTTGCACTCGAAAAACCGCTGTATCTCGCGGTCGAGGGCAACCATTGCCGGGCGGTTATAGGTGCTGGTGGTGGTGTCGCGTTGAGCATGTGTAATACAATGCTCGCACAAGCCTTCCGTGTATACGGTGTTTGAGTCGCAATTAAGGCAACGTGTTTGTTCTGTGAGTGCCATGGGTGTGCTCCTGTTGGCGGTGGTGTTAGTTAAAAAAGTTTCGCTTGATCTCAACAAAAAGCCAAACTGTCACGATGGTTGTTACGGTGTGCAAAATCATGTCTGTCGTTCCTGTGTGCTAGGTGTTACGTTTGTTACTCATGTAACTATACGGCACACGGGCACGCACTGCAACACATCACTATCCAATTTCCGGGGAAATAGTCAAGATATTTCGATCACGTGGCCCGTTTTCAGCTCTTCTATGTGCGTCACCATTATGAACTGCACGTTCAGCTCCTCGGCTAAATCTTCGAGCATCTGCCGCACGTAACCACGCCGGTCGGCGGATACGAACTTAAACGGCTCATCCAACACCACCGTCCGCCGCACTGCTGGCCGGTGCAACATGAGGCAGGCGAGCCGCAACGCGAACGCCGCAACGTCCACCACGCCGCCACCTGCTGCCGCCATGGGGTCCACCTCCATGTCGCCACGCATAAACACCATCCGCACCTCAGTCCGGCCCCGTGCCCTGTCCCATTTGAGCTGAAACGTGTAGGGCTCCTCAAACACGGTGGCGAGGCACCGGCTCACCACGCCGCTGATACGTTGGTGGGCCTCGAGCTGCACCTGCACGGCCACGGTTTGGGTGATCTCGTGGGCTTCTTGGACGGACGCCTGTGCTTCCTCCAGTTTGGCAACAAGGGCCACCGTTTCGGTGTGGGCCGTTTCTGCTGCATTGTAGGCCACCATGAGGTCGCCCACACGCTGCCGGATTTGTTCATGTTCAGGGTGTAATGTCATCACCGAACTCCTTCTTAAACCGGTCGAGCTCCCGTTTGTACCGTTTTTCGGCCTTCGCCACCTCGGCATCCGCTGATTTCAACAACGCCTCGGCCACCTCTATGGTGTCCACGTCGAAATCCTCCTTCAGCTTTTCCATAGCAACGGCCAACCGGCCCTCCCATTGGTCACGCTGCCGCCGGGCCTGCTCCGCCTGTTTGATGATCCTCTCGTGTTCGCCTGCCATTTTGTCTCCTAGATGAAATCTTTATACCGCTCCCACGTAGCCTCGGGGCCGTACCGTTCTACACTGTCCGCCACGGTGGGAAATGTGGGCGTGTCCTGCTGCATAACACTCGCGATGAATGCGTCATTGAAACCCCAATCTTTGAGGGCGTGCAACATGTCCCGGCGTTCCTGTATTTGGTCCGGGGATGGAAGATAGCTGCCCTGATCAATACTAGACCGGCCCGGTTGGTGGTGCCTGTGTAGCGTCTCCCAATATGCTTCCCAGCTATCATATCCATCCCGACTCAACCGGCCACCGCACGCCACACCACATCGCGAACGGCCCGGGTGGTTTGCTGCCCATCCATGAACCGCTTCAATGCGTCCTCAAAATCCAACCCATCGCCGCCGCCTAACACACGCAAATCCTCCATGAACTCCGTGGTGTTAAACACCTCGTCGGCCTGCTGCTCGTTGGCTGTACGGGCCACCAAACGGTCGGCACCGGTATCAAACCCGTAACGGGTCACCGTGCCGTCACCGTGTAGCAACGAACAACCCGGTGCCCTGTCGGCCTCGTTGATGTTACGCCGCATCATGCCCCCGTTGTTTACCACGTTGCACCCACCGGCCACGGCCTGAAACCCGTGGTGGTTGTCACCAAACACGGCCGCCGTGTAGCCTTCCAGCCTGTCCGCCCAACCGCTGAGGTGGTTTTCTTTTGCCGCCCCCACGTAGCCGGTGCCCCGGGTGTAAACGAACGCATGAATGACGGCAAGGTGTATCATGCCCGGGTCCGGGTCTTCTGGTGGTACCACGTCAAACCCCCACGGCCACCCGTAGGCCAACACGTTGGAAGAAGGGTGTTTGGATAGCCGGGTGGGCCTGCCGGGCGTGAGGGTTTGCAGCACGCCCGCCTCAACGAGCGTCCAATAGGCCGACCGCTGGATGTCATGGTAGTTGTGGTTCGGGAGGTCGTGCTGCCCCGGTATGGCAAACCCGGCCGGGAGGTTCTTGATGGCGAAGTTGATGGTTTCGGCCGGGGCGTTCCACCGGTCAAACACATCGCCCGCATATATCACGGGGGCGTCATGCTCCTCGGCCAACCGCTCTATCTCACGCAATGGCCGCCGCATGGCCTCGAGCCAACACGGCTCCTCGCTGCGGGCAACCGGTGCCCGGGGTTGTAGGTGGATGTCGCTCACCATGATCGCTTGCACGTTGGACATACGCCCACCTCCTTCAATTCTGCCTCGGCCTGTGCGGCCTGTTGTTTTGCCTGCTGGTACTTTTCATCGCTATCATTGCAACGCCCGATGATAGCGATGAGATCCTGATGAAACGCCCGGGCTTCCTGTAGCCCATTCCACGCACGCCGTAGGGCCGCCGTATCTGGTACCGGGGCCTCCGCACCCTGCCGGGCCTGCACGGCCGCACGTAACGCCGCCGCCAATGCCGCCCGTGTGTTTTGCTGTTCAACCACTGCGGCCGCCTGCACCGCCACGCCTGCCATGCTGTCGGCCATGTCTGCCGCCCGTGCCGTGCTGGCCCGTGCGTTGTCTGCTGCTTCTACCCGCTCCCGCAATTCTTCGGCGTGTGCCTGTTTGTGGTCGAGGTTCTCATGGGCCAACTCAACGCCGTGCCATGCTAGTGCCATGACGGGCACACCATCCAACCCGTTCATCGCTTCAGCGTATGCCTTCTCCTGCTCGGTGGCGTCCCGCAACCGCACCCGGGCCGCATGGTTTTCCGCCTGCACGTTGGCCAACGTGGTGTCGATGATGCTGAGGTTCACAATGCTGTTCAATTTGCGGCTCACCTCACCGGCCGTCTCGCTGAACCAAAACGGGGCGTCATGCTGGCCCTGCCAACACACGCCCCCCATGTTCAACACCGTAACAACCGGCCCCGGTACACCACGCCCGAACGCCTTGTACTCCTCGCCGTCGAGGTGGTAGCTGTTCACGCTGCCGCCCCGTTTGCGTTTGATTACATGGCCATCCACCTGCAACGTGACAGTCGTGCCCTTGGTGCCTGTGGTAATAAACTGGTCGCCGCCGGGTTGGTTGGTTGCCGCCCAACGGATGGCCCGGATGATGGCTGATTTGCCAACATCCGAGCGTCCCACGATGGTGGTGATGCCCGGGTCAAACTCCAAACGGAGCCGCCTGTGGGCCTGAAAATTCTGTAGTGATACGGCCTCAATCACTGCACCGCCCCGTTCCGTATCGTGTGCCGAAGTAATACACCAAACCGGCCAACATGGCCCCCGCAACCGCATCCGCTATCAGGTTATTCATCCCCGCCCTCCGTTTGTTTGAAAAAGCCCGGCAAACACCAATCCAAGAAGCCGTCAAACGTGGCCCCGTGGATGTTGTACTCTGTACCCTTTATCGGTACCTGTAGCTGAATGATAGGGCCGTTCAGGTTGTTTATCGTGTGCCGCCACACCTCGGCCGACATTTCTGCGGGCCACCAACACAACGCCTCTCGCCTGTCCCGCCGGGTAATCAGCATCCACCACCGGCTCCCGGCCGCCCTGCTGCTGTTGCTGGCCTGCAACACAAACCCTTCAAACTCCTGCACCGCTGCGGTGGGTTTGCGGTCGAGCAGGTCGTGGATGGTTGCTGCCCTGTAACCACGCTTGATTTCAATGGTTAGGTTCTCGATCAACGGGAACCCAATGGGGTCGGTGGCCGCGATGTCGCCATGCTGGCCGTAGGTTTGCCGCCCTGCCGCCGCCCTGTTGGTGGCCCGGGCACCGCTGCCACTGCTACGCCAAAACACGTCATCGCGTTCCTCGTGCGTCCACCACCGGCTCAACTTGCCACACACCTCGCGTTCGTATGCACTTCCCTTCGCACTGTTACCCATCACACGCTCCTCCATGGTTGCTGTCTGTCCATAAACCCAAACCCGGCACGGCCCAACGGGTCACCCTGCCGCCTGTTCCACTCCTCTTCAACCTCGTCCACATGGCGTCCCAATATGGCCGCAACGTAGGCGAAGTCACACGCTGGCCGCCTTCGCTGGCCCTGCCCTGCGAGGGCCTTCTCCATCACATCCCAGTCACACCGCTGCCACTGGAGGCCCCGGTTGCTGTGCCTGTGTTTGGTTGCCTGATACTGCCGCCGTGGCCCGTGTGGGTCGTTGCCGCTGTACCCTGTAGCAACCTTCCAAAACAAGTCCTCGAGGCCTGTGGTGTCCGTGAGGCCCATGTGCTTGGCAACGGTGGGCCATGGGGTGGGCCGTGGCCCCCGCCGCAACCTGCCGTTCAGCATGTAGTCAATCTGTTCGTCACTGTATCGCATACTTCGATTTCCGCTCCGTTGTTAATTTGGCTTCAATGCCCGCCCACGCCGCCTCGCATATATCCTCGAGTTCGGTACGTGCGTCATTTTCTTCCACCCACGTGATCAGGTCGGCCCGCCGCAACTTCACGTCATCGAAGTGTTTGGTGGCGTCCACCCTGCCGCCGGTTTTGGGCCACACCTTCCACGTGGTAAGGAAATCAATCATGCCGCCAATGTCGTCGATGCCTGTGGCGTAGTAAATGGGGAACTCCACCATACGCTCCCGGCCTGTGAGCCTGTTCTTCTTGGTCTTCACCCGGCACGTAACACCAACCACCACCTCGCGGTCGTTCACGGTTTTCTTGATACGTTTGCCCACGCTGCTCCAGAGCTGGACGGTGGCATAGAACTTCAACGCCCTGCCCCCGGCGTGTGTTTGCTGCTCCTCGAACATACTGGCGTCCAGTTTGTCCCGGGTTTGGCTCAGCACGATGAGGATGCTGCCCGTGGCCCGCAACTGCCGCACCACGTGCCGGATGCGTGTGCTGTTGATTTTGGCCTTCCCGTCACCATAATCACCCTTGGCCTTGGTGCCCTTCCGGCTGGCTGTTTTGGCCTCGTCAAACTTCTTGGCCGAATACGTGCTATCTAAGGCGTCCATGCTGTCCAACACGTACACAAACGGCCGCCCTTCATTGAACGCATCGTCGAGGTGGTAGTAGAAATCCTCGATGGTGTCGCTGTATACCGGCTCGCCGTCTGCCGTTGCCGGGGCCTCCAACCGCTCCGCCATGCCGTGGCCGAAGAAGTGGGTCATGTCCATCAACGCCCCATCCTCACCGTTGTCGTAGATGAACCGGTAGTCCGCGAAGTTCGGGTCAATGCTGGCCTCTGCCAAACACGTGAGCGTCAGGAATGTTTTCCCGCTGCTGCTGTCCCCAACGATCCAGAAATACTTCCCCTTAGCAAACCCACCGGCACGCCTGCCGCTGATTGCTAGGTCGAGCACCGTGCTGCCGGTTTTGAGCAGGTCGGTGTCCGGGATGGGGTCCCGCCGTTTTGGTGCCCGTGTAGTCAACGCTTCTTCAATTTGTTTTGCTCGTTTTGCCATGCTGGCCTCCATACGAAAAACGGCCCGGAGGTGGAACTTAGTAACCACCCCCGGGCCTTCAACACCCACGGAGCACACCCGTGGTCACACACTAGTCCCAGTCGTCATCCCAATCATCGTCGTCCTCGGCGGCCGCCACCGGTTCCGGGGCCGGTTCCGGTTCCGGTGCCGGTTTGGCTGCCGGTTTCTTCTTGGCCGCCTTCCGCTTCGGTTTTGGTTTTGGTTTGGCTGGCTCGGGCTCTTCTTCCGGGCCGTCCCATGGTGCCACATCATCGGCATCGGTGGGCACGGGTTCGGGCTCCGCCGCACCCGTGCCCGGGTCGGCCCCGGTCTCAGTAGGCCTCCCCTCCAATACCGCCTTCAGGTTGTCATAGGTCTCGATTTTGAGGCAGTCTTCGAGGCAGGTGTTACCCGCCTGCTCCAACACCTCTTCCGGCCCTTCAAACCCGTTGGGTCGCTCTGTGAATTTGATGCTGCTGGCCAACACCCAAAGGTTCGCCATGCCGATGTTCTTGCTGTTGAAACGCACCCGCAACGTGGCACCGCCATCCGGGTCGTCGAAGTTGTCCACCCACGGCTCGTCCTCGGCTGCCAACTCCTCGTCTAGCAACTGGCCAAACGTGCCCACGGCACCCTCAAACAACTGCAAACCCTTCTCGGCCTGCTCATGCACATAGAAGAGCATGAGCTGCCGCCACTTCTCCTTGTAATTCTTCATTTCGTCCCACTCGGCACCCTGCCGCCGTAGGTTGGCAAAGTGCTCCGCAACCGGGTCCGGGCCGCCGGTTTGTTTGCCGATAGCGATGTACCGCTTCTCGTCGATGCCGAGCTGGTTGTAAACCGCATAACTCAGCTCGAAATACTCATCACCGGCCGGGGCGTGCGGGTTGTATTTGCCCACAACGTAGGGGAGGATGTCAATGTGGTAGGTTTCGCCCGCCTCGGGTTTGAATACCTCGATGCCTTCTGGCAACCGTATCGCGTCCCACTCTGCGGTTCCCCCGCCGTGCATCTGCTGCCGTTTTTCGTGCCTGTCTGCACGCCGTTTTCCTCGTTTTCGTTTTGCCATGTCATTCTCCTATGGCTCTGGGTGTTGTTGTTACCTGCCTGTTCGTTTGGTGGCCGTCATTGAGCCACACGCCGCCGCCTTTTTGTCGGTGTTTTCGTTGGTGGTAGGGCCTCACGTAGGGCCTCCGGTTGGTCTGCCGCCCGGGGGTCGCCGTGCCACTGCCGCAACCAGAGGTCGGTCATGCCCTGCAACGCCGATTTCCTGTGCTGTATAGCGTTCACCGCCGCCTTCAACACCTCCCGCTCGTGCCGTGCATCCAATAGCTCGGCCTTTGCCGCCGTGTGTTCGGGTTGGACGGCGATGGCCGCCTGCACCGTGGCCTCGGTTGTTTTGGTTAGGCCGAAGCCCTCAGGGTTGGCCCTGATGGCCGTGTCTAGTTTGGCCGCCGCCACCTCCAACGCTGCCGCCGCCTCGTCCGCCGCCTGTGCCGCATCGGCCAACTGCACGCCGTAATCCAGCATGAGGTTCGCCTGCCCCTGCCACTCGGCCGGTAGGTTGTTTTCGTCAATTTTCAGGTTCAGTTTCATGGGGGTCTCCTATGCCGGGTGGATTACGTTGTAACAACTAAGCACCAACCCGGCTCGTTTGGTGTCAAAGTAGTTTTCGCTGAATTCTTCAATAATGATCGCCGCCCGGGCCGCCTGTTTGCCGCCACCCAACGCCACGCTCGTGGCATAGGCCAACACCATCCAACGCAACCCCTCGGGCTCCTCGGTAATATCCTTCAGGGTCTTCGCCATGGCCGCCCATGTGGTACGTGGGTTCATCAACGCCCGGGCAATCTGTATCGCCTCGGCGTTCGCCTCCCCACGCTCCAACACCGCCAACCGGCCTTCGTCGTCGGGTATGCCGATGATTTGCTGGAGCAACACTAGGCCCTTCCGGGCACTGCCCTCGGCCGCTGCACACAACGCACCCGCAACCGGGCCGCTCAGTAGCTCACCCGTGTGCTCCTCGGCTATGGCCCCGCACATGGCCGTCATCTTGCTGTCTGTCAACGCCCGCACCTTGATCTCGGTGCAACGTGTGCGGATAGTGTTTTTCAGCTTCTCGGGGTTTGTGGTGGCGAGCATGAAATACACGTGGGCCGGTGGCTCCTCCAGCAACTTCAGGAACGCACCCTGTGCGTCCGCCGTGAGCTGGTGGGCCTCGTCAATCAACCAAACCCGGGCCGCCCCGTCCATAGGTGCAAGCCCAACCCGGCTCTGAATTTCACGCACCATATCGATGCCCCGTTGTTGGGCACAATTCAGTTCGTGGAAATCTGCGTCACCGCATTTCAGTTTCCGCCGGGTGATGCGGGCGAGGGTTGTTTTGCCACAACCGCTCGGCCCTGTGAATAGTAGGCAATGGGGCATTGTGCCCGCCCGGCCCATGGCTTTGAGTTGTTGTACGGCTTCGGCCTGCCCGATGACATCGTTGTAGCTGGCTGGCCGCCGTGTAATGTGTAATTCTCTGGTCACGTTTGTCTCCCGTGTTGTGTGTTATATCCTGTTCGGCTCATGCCGGTATATCAACCGAGGCCTTGTCGGCCCATGTAGTGCGTGCCACCTCGGCCTCAACGCCCAACGGCACCGTCACCCATGGCCACTCCCGTTCAATTTGTTTGGTCATTATGTCCGCCGCGAGGCGTAGGTAGTCATCCAGCTCGTTCACATGCACGTCCGCGATGATGCTGTCGTGGATTTGCCCCACCACCATGCTCCGCCACCGCCGCCGTTTCATTTCACCAACCAACCGGGTCAGCGACCAGAGCAGGCAATGGAACGCCGGGCCTTGGATGTGGTAGTTCATCACCTGATTTTTAGACATCGGCCCGTTGCACCGGAACCCGGTGGCGATGTCGATGTGCCCCTGCCGCTTGTACTCCTCCACCCACGCCCGCCGTTTGTTGTGGTACACGTGGAACCGCTCGTTCCAGAACCGGTCCTCCACGGCCTGTATGTGGTGCTCAAACGTGCCCGGCACGGCGTCCCGTTTGGGGTCGCATAAACCCCGGCCGGTAATACCAACGGCCGCGAGGTGGTCGTGTAGGGGCACGCCCGCCGCCGTTTCTAGGTTGTTACGCTCAATGCCGTCCCATAGGTTCCGGGTCACCTGTTTGAACCAGTCCCCGTAGAATTCCGCAAACACGAACCCGCCCTTCGTGTTCTGCCGGGTGCCCTTGCTCACGTTGCCGGGTTCCAGCATGTAGCACTCGGCCGCCATGTCCCGATGCATGTCCCCTTCGGTGGCGTCATAGGTTAGCTTCGGGTCGCCGCTCAAACTGCACGCAACCATCACCTCGAGGCTACTGTAGTCGATCTCGACCAACACGTGGCCGTCCCGGGGTATGAATGCCTTGCGGATGACCTGCCCCTGCACGGGGTCCCGGATGGGTACGTTTTGAAGGTTGGGGCTGTCGCTCTGGCCACGGTAGCTCCGCACTAGGTGCAACCCGAAGAACGCATGTAGAAACTCACCCTCAACCTCCCGCCGCACCCCGAGCAGGTAGGTGCCGTGAAGTTTGTTGAGCTTCTCCAACCGTAGGAAACCCCGGGCGTATTTGGTGCCAACACGCTCCAACGCCGTCTCATCGAGCTGCGGTTTGCCTGTGGCCGTAACCGCCCGGGCCTCGTGCCCCATGTCACCAAACAACACCTCGGACAACTGGTCGCGGCTTGTGAGGTTGGTGTTGGTGCCGAACCGCCTTCGTTGCAACCGGTATTCCTCGCAACCACGGAGCCGCTCTTCCAGACGCTTGATCCGGTCCGCCGTGGTTTGTATGGCGTCATCTAGGTACGCCACATCCACCCGCATCCCATTCGCCTCAACCTCGCTGAGGGCGATGACGCCACGGTGGAGCAGGTCATAACCGGTTCGCATATCAGGCATTCGGTTCCCTCCAATTTCGTTTCTTTACCACGGTTTCCCACGTCTCGTTCGCCACGGTTTCCAACGTGGTTTCCAACACGTTCTCGCATGTAGTGCCGAGGTAGTACACCAACCGCCGCACCGCTGCACCACGGGCCTCTTCGTACACACCATCGCGTTCAAAGCCACGGATGCCTTGGTGGCGTTTCAGGGTGGCATGGAACAGCCTGCCAACCATCACCACCACGCCGGTCAACGGGTCAAACTCTTCCTCGTTTTCGTGTAAGCCACCCTGCGGCCATTCCATGCCCTCGCGGCACGTGTAGTCCATGGCGTAGATACAGATGTCGCCAATGGCGTCAAAGAATTTCATGTCTTCGTCGGCCTCAAACAACTCGCCCAACTCCTCAGCGATGCCCATGAGAGGGGCTGTGCTCCCGAGCCGCACGGTAATCACGTCCCCGTCCGGTAGGGCCACACTCCCATTCAGGTCGCCCACCATGTGCCGGGTTTCTTGGAACCCGAAATTGTACGTTGACCACTGGCCAACCTCGCGGCATATCTCATCCAATGATTTCATCGAAATTCTCCTCGGGTGCCCATGGCGGTGGGTAGCCCATTTCGTTCATCTGGTGGGCCGCCACCCACCATTCCAACAACGCATCGAGGCCGTTGTATAGCAACAAATCCCCAACCTCAACCTCGCTGATCCTGTTTGTAGCCTGCCCGGGCCTGCTGTGGAAAAACGGCTCCACCGCCGCATTCCAAACCGGCACGCCCAACCGGGCGAACGCCTGAAACTTCACGCTGGTGATGTGGGGCCTGTTGTCCAACACGTGGGCCGCCACCATGGTGTCCCACGCCCAACCCCGCACCCTGTGCCCAAACTTCGCCCGGGTCCACCGGTCCTCGAACTTCAGGTTGGAGGCAATCTTCGGGATGGGCGAGCGTAGTAGCTCACCCATGGCCTCCACCGCTGCACCACGCCACGGGAAGGCCATGGTACGCTCCGGCCGCCTGCGGCCCCACGTAACGGCACACGATACGATTTCAGCCTGTGGGCCTTCAGCTTTGAGCATGTTTGTTTCGTAATCCCACGCCACGGCACCCCTGCCGCCCCGTGCCACCACTTCCCGGAGCCATGCGGCTGCTTTATCGCTGTCCAGTTCAATGGCCACATCGGCCGCCCACGTGGGCACCGTAGCCCATGGCCTGCCGGGTTGCTCAACTGCCGCCGCCACGTGTTCCCGGAACTGCCGCAACGGAACCGGGTCATGGTCATCTGCAACCTGTGCCGGGTCCCACGTAGGGCACACCCACGCATTCAACTTCTGGCTTGGTATCTGGAACCCCGCCCAACGGCTCACCGGGCCAACGCTTCCGCCCCATACGTTGCCGCCCAATACGGCCGAAACGGCCTCCGACCCCATGGGCACCACAACCTCGGGTTCCAGTTCACGTATCAACCGCTCCACGTTTGGCCTGCAATGAGGCACAAACTGGCCGCCGCCACGCTTGGGGTGGCAGATGATGGCCCCTGTGTAGGTCGCGTCCCCCATGTAACGCCGGGCCTCCGGGTGGGGCAACCAACGCCCGGCCGCGTCCTCTTCCGCCGTGGGTGGTGGGCCAACAAACAACACCCGCCGCCCCTCGCCAAGTTCTGTCAACTTAGGCGAGGAGCAACGAGTGTGAAGCCTGCATGTACCACACCGTGGGAGGGATGGTGGTGGGGCACTGCGGGCGAGTCGACTTCCTGAAAAGAAACCCTTAGCGGCCATCATTCACCCGCCGTGCCACCCCGTCCATGGCCCGTAACACCACCTCGGGGTCAACACCCTGTTTCTGTAGCTCGTCCGTGAAAACAATCATAGTTTCGGCGTATGTTTTGCGGATCTCGGTCCACGCAACATCAAACCGCTGCTCCCACCACCGGCAGAACCGCTCGGCCTCCTCGGGGGTCTCAAACGTCCGAACAATGTCCGCCCCAAACAACTGGAGCACGCAACGGTTCGGACCCATAGCTGCCTTGGTTGTGGCCCGCATGGGCCGTTCTGTTGGCATGATCATTCAAATACCTCATGAAATTCTGTGGTCTCTGCCGTGTAGTTTGGCCGGTTCAGTACCTCTATGTCGTACCGAACCACGTAATCGATTTCGCGGTCGTTTTGCATGTAGAAGGCCTCGAGGGTGGCACCAACAATCCGCACACACCGGGGGCTATTCCCGGCCCACCGGGTAGCGTTCACGGTGTCCATGTAGGCCTCCGCCACAAGCACATACACCCGCTCCGGTCGCCGGGTGTCGGTGGTGCCGTGTAGTTTGCACCACTGGCCCGGGGCAACCCTACGCCACCCCCGCAACCACAAACACAACGCCCGGAACAACACCCGGGCACCCCGCACCAAACGCAACATCAAACGGCCCCCAAGCACGTCACGTATGTAAATTTCCCACCGTCAATCTTCAGCCTGCCCGGTGCAATAAAACAATCGTTCGTCCGGGTTGTAATGTCAACCAATAGCTTCGGGGCCATGTTGAAGCTCATGGGCTCGTTGTCCCATTTCACATCCTTCCGCTCCTCGTACCAACCGGTCGCCCCCATGCCCCGGAGCCGCAACTGGCCGGGCTTCAGTTCAATGGTCACAATGTTGTTTTCGCTGCTTTCTGCGGAGAATATTTCGGCCTTGTCCACCGCCTCCGCGAGGCCGCCCGGTAGCGTACAACGCACCCCGTCCGTTTCGATGAAGGCGTCTAGGCTCTCGAAGTCGCCCAACTCCCGCCGCACCGCCAACGTCAACCCGGTGGGGTTGCGGAAGTGGAGCCACGTCTTGGTCTCGCTCACCTCCGTCATGCCCAACCCGGTCACGTGTTTCACGCTGTCCCGTTTCACCAAACACGCCTCGGCCACACCTGTGGCCAATGGGTACCGGGCAAGCTGGAAGTTGTCACACGCCTCCACACACGTGGGCGTCACATGCACGCACGTAAGGTGAAAGTTGTTGGTGTCCTTGCTGGCACAATGCTGAACCACGCCAATGGCATCGGCAAACTCAGGGTCCATGTCAACCCAATCGCCGGGCTGCTCCACGCTGGCAATGGGGAGGGTGATTTGGGCCTCCATGGTGATGCCTGCACGCCGCCGCTTGCCCTTCACGATCAGTTCGGTTTCGGTGGCCTCCACGTCAATTTCGGTTTCCGACATTTTAGCGAGCAGGTCCAACAACGGCCGGGCCGCCACCGCACCGGTAAACCCGAGGTCGCAGTCAATGCCACACGCGATCTCGTCGTTGAACGTAACCACCCGGCCGCCTGTAAATACAAAGCAACTGCTTTGCTCCACGGCCTCCTTGGTGGCCAACCCCGGGGCCACGGCCTCGAGTTTTCTTAGTAATTCAGCTCTATCGATTTTCATATCCTATTTCCGTTTCTGCTGTGTGGCGTATACCCACCACCCAAAACAAATCACCATTCTGAAGGTATTCCGCACACTTCGCTTCGTAGTGCGGGTCCATTAAAACACCACCAACCTCGGCCTCGACCGGGGTGTGGTATGCCACCCTTTCGGTAGCGTCAACAAGTTCAATCATGTGTTGCCAACCAAACGGCCCCCAACTGTTCAGTCGCTTCATGGGGCTGGCACCAACCCGCACACCGAGCACGGGTATGTCTAGGTCGTGGTCACGTAGGCCATGCAACACGCCCGCCGCCGACATCCCGCTGCCAATACAAACAACCACACGCCGGGGCATGGGCACACGGCCCTCCGCAATGTCCCGGGCCAACCCCGCAACCTGCCCACGGGTGCAACCCATGGCCTCGCTGTGCTCCATTCCGAACGGGATGTAACGCCACCGAGGTTTCGCCCTGTGGTCTGCCAATGCCCGGGCGATGATGACGTTGTTATAGCCTGCCCGGTGTTGTACCAACTGACCGCCATGGGCCTCCATGTCCGCCATCTCCTCGGTTTGTTTGCCCTGTGGCATGTGGCACCGGGCGGGCACGCCCAAACGTTCCGCGAGGCGTGCGACGATTTGTGCCTGTGGCGATTTGCGGGCCGATGCGGTGATTAGCCCATCGCATGGCTCCGGGCCGTGTGTGGCTAGGTGCCAACACGCCCGAACCTTCCCGCCCCGTATGCCTGCCCGCCGGTATAGGTCATCCCGTTTCAACCACACGCCGCCCCGGTATTCCACGGGTGTGAATTCTGGTGTGTAATCTTCCATTCCGTTCTCCTGTGACAACAAAAGCCCGAGCCGTGTGGCCCGGGCAATGTCCCGTTCGCAATTCCTGTCGCCTAGCTGTTAAAGCCCCGGATGGCGTGCCATGCGTTCCGTAGGGCAAACAACGATTCGCTTGGGTTTGTTTTGCCGTACTCTTCGTCAAGTCGCTGCACCATCTCATCGGTGATGCCAACTTCCACCCCAACGCTCTGGATGATTTTGCCTGCGAGGTATGGCCGGGTCACCGTTGCCCGCACACCAACAAGCTTCGGCTCGTCGCTGGCTGGCTCTGCCGGGGTGGCCGGTTTGGCTGCCGCCGTTTTCTTCTTGGCCACCTTGCCGGGTTTGGCCTTGGGCTCCTCGGGTGCCGTGGTGCCCACCGTGATGGCTGTGCCCTCTTCGATGGCCTCCAGCACCAACGTCAACACTTTGTCAACGTCCACGTCTTCAATCACCGTGGTGTCGTCCACGATTTTGTCCACGCTGGCCAGTTTGGTGGCGAGCCGTTTTGGCCCCCATTTGCCCGCACTGGCAATCCCCAACGCTTCAAAAAGGCTCACGGCTTCGGGTTTGGTAATGCTGAGGGGTTTGGTTGTTGCTTGTGCCATGGGTTTGGTCTCCTGTTGGCGGGTGTTGTTTGCTGCGGGCCATGTTGCCCGCTCACAAACACCTTCGGCACAACCTTCAGAAACGTCCGGAATATTCTTCAAAAAGTTGAAACAATATGAGGCCGCCCAACTGCCAAACACCCCGCAACATGCACACAACGCCCCTCGGTATAGGCCTCTTCACGCCGCTTCGTCCAGTTCAAACGACACACCCCCATTTCCTGCTCCTCGGGTGTAGCATTGATGCCGCACATGCCCGTCACGTGGTCATTCTTCCGCCTGTCGTCGCTGAAGTTACTGCGGCTGATGGTTTGGGCCGTGTAGCTGTTCGCGTCCGCCTGTGTGGCCGTCACGAGCAGTATGTGTCGGGTTTGGCTTAGCCCCCGCATCTGTTTCCAGTTTTCATTGATCGCGTCCCTGCTGTCACCGTTGAACCCTGCCGGTTTGGCTAGGATGTCGGCATAGTCAATCACCACCACATCCGGCACCCAACCACCACGCTCCCACACGTTGAGGACGCTGTTAATGCCCGCCACGTTGATCGAACTGTTCGGATGCACGCTGAGCCGGAGGAGTGGTTGCTTACGCCGCCTGAGCCGTTTCTCGCACGACATCCACGCCTGCTCCCATGTGAGCGGGCCGCCGAATGTTTTCTTTTCGTAACCAACCTCGGCAACGCCAACGGACGGGTCGTGGATGATGTTGTTTGGTACCTTCAGCTCATAGGGTGGTTTGGTGGGGTGGCCTGCCGCCCTGCACATAAACCGCCGCATGATTTGGTTCTGAGACATGTCTCCAACCTCGAAGAACGCTACCCGCCGCTTCTGCCGCACGGCCTGCCATGCCACGTCCATGAGCCACCATGTTTTCCCCCTGCCCGTGGCCCCGGTGAACGCCACAAACTCGTCCCGGCCGAGCTGCTCGCCAAAGAAGTCGCCCAACGCCCCCGGGTATTTGATCAACGGCTCGGCCTTGGACTCAAACGCCTCCCGGATGCTGGTTTCGTCCCCCAACACATCCACCCCGGCACCTGCCCCCATTTCCACCTTGTCCCACCGGGCCGCCGTGTCTATGGCCGCCGCCGTGTCGCCCCGGTCAATACAACCCTTCACGGCCTCGGCCATGCGTTCCAACGCTGTGGCGTTGAACAGCTCGGCCGCCACGTCCACCATGTAGTCGCTGTTCGTTTCATCTGCGATCTCTTCGTATTCATCGCTCAGGGTTTGTAGGAACCGGTCAACCAACTCCACCGCCGGGCTGTCCTCGTTCTGCTCTGCCCAACTGGCAAACAACCCCTCGATGTCCGCCCCCGGGGCCTGCTCGTATTTGCGGAAGTATTCCACGCACCAACGGCCGACAATGTTGCACCACCGCACCCGGAACAACCCCTCGCCCTGCCACCGCTCGGCAACCCGGCCCAACACAACGGGGTCCACCACCATGGCCGTGAGCACACGCTTCTCGGCCCCTGCTTCGTGTTTGCTAGTTTTCATCCCTCATCGCCTCCTTGATGGTTTTCATTATGCCGTCCCACCGCTGCCGGTTGCCTGTGTAGTCGGTGGCTAGGCCCCAACCCCACGCCCGAAACTTATCGTGTTCGGGCCGCCATTCCATTCCACGGAACTGGCCATCCCACTTCTGCCAACCACTGACCCGCCTGTGGATGTCCCGAAACCACTGCTCAACGAACGCCCCGGGCTGTGGCAACATATTCACCACGTGGTCGGCAAACCCGCCCCGGCCCTGCAAACAACCAACGGCCACCGCCCTCCACATCGTGTATTCGATGAGCGAGGTGTGTATGGCCCCCGCCAACCGCTGGCCGCTGCCTGCTGGCCAACCCATGGGCTCCAACCGCTCCGCCAAGCCTACGGCCTCCATACTAACCTCGCCAACCACCTCGCCACGCCGCTTCATGGCCGCCTGTATGGCCGGGAACTTCTTCCGGAACGATTCGCCTGCATACGCCTCGGGCACAAACTCGCCTCCGATGTTTTGGCAATACCAACCCAACACCGCCCGGATGTCTGTTTCGGAAACCTCGTCCAAACGCCGCAACCGTTCGAAGTGGGTGGCCCATGCCCCGGGCCTTCGCTTACGGATGAGGATGTGGTCCGGCCCGAGGTGGGCACGCACTGCCCGGAACAGCTCCTCGGCCCATTCCATATCGGTGGGGCATACCATGCCCGGTCCACGTTTGGGAACCATACCGAAACCCGTGTCCACCCCCTCCTCCGTGCCCTGCACGGGGAGTGATTTGCTTATCTGTAAGCTTTTATGGGTGCCCTGTGGGGCCACCTCGGCCACGCCCACCGGGGGCGTGACTGGTTTGCACGTCCGCAACCATCGCCGCCGCCCGTCAAACCGGGTGGTCGTAACCAAACCCAACTCCCGCAACCGCACCAAACGCTTCTGAACACCACGCTCACCCACGCCCACGCTGTTGGCGAGGTATGCGTTCGAAGCAAAACACCCTTTGTCGCCCTCCAATGCTGCCACCATGACATACAGAAGGAGGTCCGTGGCCCCCAACTTCTTATCCCGCAACAACTGCACAACTGACCGGGGTAGGTGGCACCCCGCAAACTGAAACTCGTGTTTTTCCGTCATTCTAAAAAAGCCTCCCGTAGTTCCTGTATTTCTGCACGTTCGGCCTCGGCCGGGTCTTCTCCCGTCTCGAGCTGCACGTTGTGCGTTTCACCCGGGTACACGCTGAGCATGTCCGCCAACTCCCGGGCTCGCCGCTGTGCCGCCGTGCCTGCATCGAAGCACACAACCCGAACCGGGTAGCGTGCCATGGCCGCCAACTGGCTGTCGGTGAACCCGGTGCCGCATGTGGCAACCGCCCCGGGGCCAACGGCCCAAACATCCAACGGCCCTTCATGTATTGTGATCGCGTGTCGGGCGTAGTCTGCCCCGTATAGAAGTTCCTTGTGTGGTACGGCCTCATCTTCGTTTGCGGCCGACATGTAGCGTGCCCGGGCCTGTGGTTGGATGCTACGTGTTGTCCAGCTCACCGTTCTGCCGTGTTGCTGGATGGGTATGAACAACCGCCACCGGTGCCGCCCGGTTTGCCCTATGCCCTGCACACCCCACAACGTGGCCACGGTGTCCGGACAGAACCCCCGGCCCTGTAGGTAGGCCCGGTGGGCCGCCCCCATGGGTTCTATCCCATTGGGAAGGCGGAGGCGGCCACGGGGCCGGGCGGGTGCTGCAACCAATGTCGCATCATCGAGAGCCTGCCGGATGGCACGGAAACCGTAGCCGCTCACCAATGCCAACACCTTGGCGGTGTTTTGCTTGCCGCAACGCCAACACGCTGCCGCACCCGTTGACAACGATATCCCGAGGTGGAACTTCTGTGTGCCGGGGCCGCAATGGGGACAATCAATTTGTACCCAACCCGGCCTCCCGTGTTTGTGTTCGCTGCCCACGTGGGGCACGCCCATTCCCTCGAGGATGTGTTCTATTTGTGCCATACCACACGTTCGGCAGTGCTACCCGGTTCTTCGTGCATCGGGTAACGCCCGGTCCGTGGCTATGCACTCACGCATGAGGGCGATGATTGCCCCCTCCATGGTGTAGCCACGCCGGGCACAATACGCCTTGAACTGTGATTTGGTTGATTCTGGTACGTTTCGGGTGTTAAGTGCAACCCGTTTTCCTGCTGCCCGGGCGTTCCCCGGTGGCCTTTGTTCAGTCATTTTCCTGCTCCATAACCTGCAAAAGTTGATCAAATACGTCTAGGTCCTCGTCCAACGCCCCACCGTCCAACGTGGCCCGAATGGTTTGTTGTTTGGTTTGTATGATGCGGCATAAATCCTCCTCGATGGTGCCGCCCGCGACTAGGTAGTTTATCCACGCGACCCGGTTTTGGCCGATACGGTGGATGCGGTCTTCGGCCTGTATGTGGTCCCCGGGCCGCCACCATAGCTCGGCAAAGGCCATCGTGTCGGCCGCCTCCTGCAACCCGTCCACGCCTGTGCCTGCCGCCTTAATGTTGCCGATGAACACCCGGCAGTTCGGGTCCTTCCGGAACTGGTCAACCGCCAACTTCCGCCGCCTGCCTGTAACACTGCCGTCCACCGTAACCGTGGGCACGCCAAGCCTCCGCTGGAGCACGCTGATCATCTTCTGATGGATGGCGAATATCACCAACTTACCGTCAGATTCCGCGAGCCACCGCTGTGCCCACTGCACAACCGAACGGGCCTTCAGTTGGGCCGATAGCCGGAGCAGGTAGCCGATGCGTGTTACTGCCGCCGCCCGGGCCGCACGTGTGGCCTTGTTGCCGTAGTGGTTCTTCCGTAGCCAACCCATGAAGTCGTCGCGGGCCTCTAGGTACTCGTCCGGTTTGCTCAGCTCCATGGGCACCACGTGCCGCACCTTCGCCGGTAGCTCACCCAACACATCAGCCTTCAACCGCCGCACCATGCACGAGCCACGGAGCACCCCGTGCAACTGAGCGAGGTTGCTCGCCCCCTTGTACTCCCAACCCCATGGCGTCCGTTTCGGTTCGCAGTAGGTTTGAGCGTAGCTGAAAAATGAGGGGAACAAATCCGGCCGCACCATGTGCAACGTGGGCCACAATTCGGAGGGCCGGTTGGTGAGCGGTGTGCCGGACATTGCCAACACGTGGGGCACCGCCCGGGCCAACGTCATGGCCGCCTTGGTACGTTTGGCCCGTGGGTTCTGGAACATCTGACACTCGTCCAACACGAGCGTCCGTATGCCCAACTTCTTCAGGTATGGCAACCAATGCCGGAGGATGTCCGGGTTGATTACGGTCAGCTCGGGCACCACATCCGACACCCGGCCGGTTGGTGGTGATTGGCCTTCGAGCACCTGTGCCCGGATGCCAACGTGCTCCCGGGCCTGTGCCTCCCACGTGTATTTCACGGACGCCGGGCAAACCACGAGGGCCGGTAGGGTTTGCAACCGCTCCCGCTTCAGAAACCAAAGGGCCTGAAGTGTTTTGCCCAACCCCATTTCGTCGGCCAAAAGGCAACGGCCACCGAACTCTTCGATGGCCTTCACCCCTGCCCGTTGGTATGCGAACGCTGTCGCTGCCATTACACAAGCTCCTTCCGTATTTCTTCGAATGTGGTGTTGATCCGTTCCGGTGTCCAACCCTGCCGGGTCAGGTATGCCCGCACGGTGCTCCGCACGTTACGGGGCTCGCCGCCCTTGGCCTGTGCCTCGCGGTGCAACTCGGCGGGCGGGTCTAACACCAACCCCAACACCAAACGGGCGTCATCGCTGCTGTCAATGGCCATGATGTCGGCGTTGAATTCGTGCCTGTCGGCCAACGTCACGTCCGTTTCGCCTGCCTGCTGCATGGCCGCCATGTTGTGCCGCCGCACCCGTGTCCGCATGGCGTCGAACAACCCATACCAAACGTGGTTCTTGATCACCACGTGATAGGGTTGGTCAATGTCCAACCCCGTGGCCGTTTTGCCGGTGGTGTAGGTTTGGTCGCCCTGCATGAAATGCACGTGGGCCTCCCCTGCGAGGTCGTCAACATCGCCGCCGTATTGGCGGGCGAACTTGTTCACTTGGCTGTAAATGAGGGCACGAACTTCTTCGTAACGCTCGTCGATGGTGGTGGTGGTGGTGGTTGCTGTTGCCATGGTTGGCCTCCTTCTAGGTGTGCTATGGCCCCGGGTGTTGGCCCGGGGCCGGGGTGTTGTGCTAGGGGTTACTCGGTTTCCAACAACAACTCGCTCACAACCTGCATGAGGCGGAGTTGGCTGTTGGTTTCGTGTTCCATTTGCATCCAATTTCGAACGTGATGCTGCAAATCCTCGAGGCGGTCGGTGTCGCGGTTTTCAACGCAATCTGAAACCTCGTTCAAAAGATCGGTCCATGTGCGGGGCATGTTTTCCATCGTCTTGTTCCTGTGTGCTAGGTGTTACGTTTGTTACTCATGTAACTCTACGGCATACCAACACCCACCACAATACCAACACCCAAAAGAAACCGGATTTTCTCCGGATTACTTTTCATCGCCTGCACCCTGCCCGGTTGCCACACCACTGTCGGCCGGGATGTCCTGTGCCGCAATGGCCGGGTCACCCTTCACAAACACGAGCACATTCTGGTGAAGCTTCACGAGCTTCCGGTTGCCCCGGACGAAGCTGGTGTTGGCCCGCATGGCTGCCGAGCCGATGCTGTTGATTAGGATGCCCTCGTTGTAGAAGTCACACCCCGCCGCCGCGAACGCTCGCACGGTGTCGCCTACGAAGTCGCGGTATAGGCCCCGGGCCTTCCCGTCCCTGTAGTTTGCCACAACAAAGCAGGCGAAGCGGTTGTCGCGTAAACGTGCCACGCTGGCCGCAATGATGCGGCCGTACACCTCCAAGAACTGCTCGTAGGTCATGTTCGAAATGTCGGCCGGGTCGTCGCTGTACTTCTCGAGGTTGCCGTAGGGTGGGCAACTGAACACGAAGTCGGCCAACGGGGCGTTCGGCACCTCCGCCGCACTGTCGCCGCAAACCCACTTCGGGGCATACTGGCCCCGGGTGGCCTCGTTGACCTGCTCGCGGTTGGCCTGCACCTGCTCGGCACGTAGCTCGCACCCCCAATATCGCTTCCCCAACACGCTGGCCACAATGCCCCGCACGCTGCCCCCGGCGAATGGGTCTAACACCACGCCGCCGGGTTTGCACCACCACCCGTATGCCAACTCGCACACCACGGGGTCGAAGACGCTGGTTTGCACCCGCACCCGGTTCCCGACCCGTCCGTCCGACAATTCCATCGGGATGTTGTAGGTCAGTTTCCCGTCACGCCCGAGCTCGGATTGGATGCCCTTCGCCATCCACAACCGCCGCCGGTTCATCCAGTCCCCGTCCCGTGTGTTCCACGTGCTGTATGGCGGGAAGATGAACCGCTGTTTGAGGGGGCCTACGTTTGCCCGGGTGCTGGCCATGCCAAACCCGTGGGCGTACCGGCCCTCGGTTAGGTGATCGTCTGATTTCATTTCTCGTCCTTCCGGGGTTTCTTGGGCAACGCACGGGTGAAGGCTACGAGGGCCTCGGTGGTACCGCAATCGCTGCAAATCTCAGTTCGGTTGTCCACCCGGGACAATGCCGGGAACGTGTAGATGGGTTGCCCACACCGTGGGCATGGTTTTGGTTCGTTGTTCGTTGCCATTATCTGATTCCTTCTGCTGGTGGTAAATCGTACCGCTCGGCCACGGCCCGGAGGCCTGCCGCATACAACTGGCCGGGGTCGTAGCCAAGCTCCATGTAGAAATTCGGGTTGCTGGCCGCCGCCCAACCTTTTTGAATGGCGTCCTTGTGGTCGCCCAACCGTGGCCAACTGGCCGCGAGCCGTAGGGCCTTCCGGTAGTTGCTGGCCGCCCAATGCTCGCGAAGCTTGTTGATGGCTGTTGGGAATGTGCTGCGGGCTAGGTCGCCGGTAGGTTGTTTTACGTGTCGCATGTGTACTCTCCTGCATGTGGCCCCGGGTGTTGGCCCGGGGCCGGGGTGTTGGTGTTGGTTATTTGGCGAGCTGTGTCGGGGTGGGTTTGCGGCCTTCGCCCAACCACACCCACGCACGCTCAAGTTCGGTGCGGAACCGCTTTGGAACCTTCAGGTTTGGCATTTCCACCATCCCGTTCAGGCCCGGGGCCGAGAAGCATGGTGGGAGGGTTTGCCCGTCCACATACGCCCAATCCCTGTCCAGCAAGGCCCCGGCCTCGCCGCCCCACGATTCGCGTTCGTCGCGAACCAGAACGAGGCGGTATGTGTGCCCCGGGTTGTCGGGTTCGCCCCAATGCTTGCGGGCATAGAGCAGAGGGTAGGCTGCCCCGGCATGGTGGTGGTCTACCACATCGCCATTCTCGTCAGTGGTTTCCAAGTCCCACTCATAAACAATTTTCGTTCGCATCGTGTGCTCCGTTGCGTTGGTTGTGTTGCCCCGGGCACCGTTGCCCGGGACGTGTATTGTAACATAAGTAACATCGGCACACAACCCCCCTTGCATTGACACAAACCCGGCCGGGAGGAAAATTATTCCGGAAATTTCCACGAAATACGAACCTTGGGTGTTGTGCCCACCACCGCCATGCCGTAGAGTTACGTGTGTAACAAACGTAACACACCCGGCCACAACGGAGCACACCATGTTGAGCCAATTTGTTGACAGCTTTTTGCGATTTTTGGATGACGTGTACTTCACACCGGTGAAGCAAAGCACCCAACCACGCACGCCCGGCCCACGCTGTGGCAGTTACTACCGAACACGATAACACCCCCAAACGGAGCACACCCATGAAACCACGCAACGCATACATCACCGCACTCGACGCACACCGCACGAGCACCGAAACCAAACCCCTCCGGGACGCTGGCTATGGGCTGGCCGACTGGACTTCCGGCACGTGTTGGCAGTTGGGCAACCCGGAAGAACTATGCTGGCTCATCGCGAGCGAGCGGGACGGGATTGGTGGTAACGACCCCCATGAAGGTGACTGGGACAATGTTGCCGACCAGTTGGCTACCATGCGGCTCGACCGCTGTTACGTGGTGCGGGTGACCGGTGGTGGCGAGATGCAGGATTTGGCACATAACCACACGCTGGCCGATGCGATGCTGTTGGTTAGTACGGATGCCGCCTTTATCGCCGCTGAAGGGAAGGAGTGAGCCATGGACAACACTGACGCCAAAACACTGAAACAAACGGTTCACCCACGGTGGGCGGGCCTGTGCAAACAATCCGACCTCGTGGGCGAGACCAACGATTGCACCGTGAAGGCTGTGGCCCTCGCGTTGGACATACCGTACCGGGTGGCCCATGCCCGCATGGCCGCCGCTGGCCGCAAACGGCGGAAGGGTGCCAACTTCAAGAATGTGACCCGGGGTGTGTTGTGCGGCCACCCCGACACGTACCTCACGCAAGTGATCCGGTACGGTTGGCTCGGTAGTGCGGCCGCACACGGGCAACAATACACCACGGACTTCCGTGGTTGGGTACGCCCGGACCCGGCCGTGTACCGCTTCTATGACCCGGCGTTCCCGTGGGCTGCCCGGTGTAAAACGGTTATCAGTTGGCAACGGTACGCCCCCAAGGAGGGCACATGGATCATCCGAACCAGTAAGCACATCCTGTGCGTGCGGGATGGTTTGGTGGGCGACTGGACTGCGGGCCGCAACCACCGCATCCTCGAAGCCTCCCGGGTGGACAACGCCCCGGCATGGCCCGAAAAAAACTTGCAAGAATTCGCGAACGTTTGACCGGTTGCTGCCGAATAGGTAGGTAACAAACAACACACCGGCCGGGCACACCGCCCGGCCCCAACCACTGGAGACCTGAAATGATTACAGTTTACGGAGCAGGAAACACACTGGAAGAACTGCGGGCCGTTGTGCCCACCACACCACCCGGGGCGGGCTCGCGTTGGCGGCCCATCCAACACGGCGAGCTTGTGGATACGATCCGCGACGAGGTTGCTGTGCGGGGTTGGGACATTACGGACGAGAAGTATAGCCTCGGCCGGGACGGGGCCGACATGGCCGGTGCCCTCGGGATCAAGATCAAGGGGTGGGATGGCGGTGCCGCCTTCGAGGGCATGGATTTGGCGTTGGGCTTCATCCATAGCAACGCCCGCCGGAAGGCCCTGACGCTGACCGTTGGTGCCTCGGTGGCCTGCTGCCTGAACGGCATGTGTACCGGCGAAATGGTTTTGAACCGGCCACACGACCGCACGGTAAACCTCATCGACGAGATCGAGCAGGCTGTGGACGGGTTCAACGAACACGCCCTCGCCCTGCCGGGCACCGTGAACACCATGCGTGAAACCGAGATGAGCCCGCAACTGGCAAGCGACATCCTGATGGACGTTGGCCGGAAGGGTTTGGTGGGTTGGGCTGCCGTTGGGCGGGTTGACAAGGAGTACCGGGAGCCCACGTTTGCCGAGCACGGCCGTGGCACTGCATGGGCGTTGCTCAATGCCTTCACCTATGCCGCACGCCCCAACATCAACCCAACGCGACAGATGCCCGTTTACAACCAATTTCGCGAGATGATTGTAGCCGCTACGGCGGCTTAGTAGGTGCCATGAACATATTCGTACTACATGGGCGGCCGTTGCTGGCTGCCCGTATGCACTGCGACCAACACGTGAGCAAGATGCACACCGAGGGAATCCAGATGTTGGTTTCCATGCTGCAACGCTACAACGTGGCCCACGATGTGCGGACCGTGAGCGGTACGCTGCACCGGGGCGGGTACGCGAACCACCCCTGCACCCGTTGGGTTGGCGATAGTTGTGAGAACTACCGCTGGACCTGCCGGTATGTGTGGGGCCTGTGCCGCGAGCACGAACGCCGGTTTGGTAAAACACCGGCGAGCTCCGGCCAACTGGAGGCGGTTATGCGTGCCGCTGATGTTGTGCGTGATGCCGAATGGCACAACACACCACAAACACCGTTCGCCCTTGCTATGCCGCCGGGGTACCATGGCCCTGATGCCGTGGAGGCTTACCGGCGGTACTACATTGGCGAAAAAGCAGGAATGGCCCGTTGGGCCAAGGGCGTGCCTGCCCCTGCATGGTACCGGGCCGCCATGGGCGAGGTTTGCCCTATCTAACAACTTCGGCCACTCTGGCCACCACCACATAGGAGGTTCATCATGTGGGTATTTTCAAAGACGGGTTTCGTTTCAATCGTAGCACACCGGGACAACCGGGACGCCCTGATGGTTAGGGGCCGCACACGCGAGGACGTAGAAAACTTCGTGGACGCTACCGGGCCACCCCGGTTCCATGGCCCCGCCTCGGTTGGCGAGGTGTACGAGACCCCGGACGGTGACTACCGTTGGCGGGTTGTAATGAGCCGGGGTGCCGCCACGGCCGGGGTTGCTGGCCTGTGCATGGCCATCGACTACGACAATTTCAAGGACGCCTGCCACGAGCTCAACGAGCCCGACCGGGACATAGCCCTGATGCGTGTATGGAGTACGATGAACAACCTGCAACGCAACCGCCACCCGGAGCCTGTGTACGGCACCCAAACCACCCTCTTCGACTTCGAGCAGGAGTAGAAACGCCGTGGGCTGCCCGGGTGCCGGAGACCAACTAACACTCCGGGCAACCACACGCCGCTATCCCCAAGGAATGGAGGGCTCGCCTGTGCGGGCATGGTTCTTCGCTGCATTGGTGGAGTGGTTGATGTAGTTCTGCCTCCATTTGGGCACAATATCGAAGGTTCCTTCTGTGATAGGCCGTTGGCCGATTTTGTCATAGAACCCCTGCATCTGGTTCGGTGCCCCGCCATGCCCGCTGAGGTGTGTGGGGCTACTGCCCCACCGGTACACGTAGAAGATATCCTCGGGCGGAACTTCTTCCGGGGTGGTGTAGCCTGTGGCATCGGCTGCCCGGTTGAATTCTTGATCCTCCCACCCCGACATCTTGGGCGGGTACAACCCTTCCCACTCCATGTGCTCGAGGATGTTGCGGTGCCATAGTGACATGCAATGGGTGTTCCCCGGGATGTTGGTGTAATGGTAGCCGCCCGAGACGGGGGCGTACCAATAGTTCGTCGCCCGCCACTCTAACTTATCGGGCCGCAACGCCAAACGCCGCACGCTGTACGTCAAACGGTGAGGCAGGCTGATGTCATCGTCGTCCCACCTGCACAACAAATCGCCCGAGGCGTTGGCGATCATGTCGTTGATTTTATCGGTCAACGTGGGGAACCGGGTGTTGTAGTTCAACACCACCACACCCGGCACGTCACACCGCAACACCTGCCCGGGCGTATCGTTGGCAATGAGAAGCTCTTTGTTTGGGTAGGTTTGCCGCCGGAAACATTCTACGGCCTCCTCCAACAAATTCATCTTCCCCGTTCCCCTGTTATATGTGGGGCATAAACACGTAATCTTCATTCTTGGTACTCCATACTAGGCGTGTCCTTGTGGGGGTGTGTGGCCGAGTATTTGCGGCCACGCCAATCAGGCTCGCCCCGCCATAGGCACTGAACCTCACCGAAACTTCGCACGGGCACATCCACGAGCGGGCATACGGTGCCCAACAACCAATCTTCTGATATCAACCCGGTTCGTTTCACGTAGTGGGATGTCTGCCCCACGTTGCCTCCCCATTCCGCCGGGTTGGACCAACGGGGCTCGAGCAGTATTCCGCTATTCAGCAACCGGCGAACGGCGTTGGCCGTCCACACGTAACACCCGCCTTGGATGCTCCGTATGCGGGGCGTGCCCGGTGGGGCGTCATTGAACTGGACGGTGCCATACATCCCCATCCGCTGCGGTAGTATGTTGAAGGGCCTGTGCCACGCTGTGTCGGTGTCGAACTTGATGAGGTGGCTGCCGGGGGCATCGTGGAAGATGCTTAGGTTGCGTTGCAACATCTGGCCCCCGTACTCCAACAACTTCAACCGTTCGCCGGGGTGGTATTCGCACCCATGGCGTTCGCATATTTCGGCCCACGGGCTGGCATCGTCTCCATCGCTGATGATGTAGCAACGAGCCTCCGGGTACGCCTGCCTGAACTTGGCCAAACACCAATCCAAACGTTCGGGGTCCTTGTAGACTTGGCAGTAGAACACCGGGTCCGCTGCACCGGGTAGGGCCTGCTCAACTTCGGGGGTGTTCTTGCGAACGATTAACTGATACCCACGATGGCACACATGCACGGCCGCCCCAAACTCCTTCACCCATGTGTCTGTCGCCTTCTTGAGGCCTGCATGGTTCTCGTGTTTGCTTGCATAGTCATCGATGACGAGGTAGCCGCCGGGGTAGGTTAGGTGCCACCCCATGATGATGTCTGCGGTGGCCTGTGCCGGTTTGTGGCAGGCGTCCACGTAAACAACGTCAAACTTCTGGCCACGCCCCATGAGGTAGGCCATCCCGGCCGTGCTGTCGGCCTTCAGTTTCGTTACCCTGTGGGCCTGCCCTGTTTCGGCTACGTTGGCGTCATACCGGGCTTCTACTTCCCGCATAACTTTGTCATCGTGCTGCGGGTTGAACCCGCCACGCCACGCATCGATACACGTGATGCGGCTTGTTTCGTGGCTGACTAGCTGGCTGAGCATCCACATGGTGGCCCGGCCTTCGTAGCAACCAACCTCCAACACCCGCAACCGGGGACGGTTGCATAGGTGTCCGAACACGGTTTTCCATACTGCGGCTCGGTTTTGGTCGTGAAACCAATCAACGGAAAATTCAGGCATCGGCGTCTTCCTCGTTTTCTAGTTGTGGCCATTTGCCGAGCGGGCATGGTTGCGTCCGTAGTGCGGCCTTTTTAGCGAGGAAACAACCGCACACACTGCACCGATCATCCTTCCGCTGTGGGCACACACTACAGATGTTCAAACGTACTTCAAGCTCGTCCTTGGTTGCCATGCCGCCGCCCTGCACCACATGGTCGGCCATAGCCTTCGCGAGGTTGCTGGCCATCTTGATGGTGCTGGGTAGTTTGGGCTTGTCTTCGGCCTGTTTGCCCAACACGGTGAGGCCGTACTGCCGGTCGGTGTGTTCGATGATCGACCATTCTGGGTTCGCCCGCATAAACACACGCAAGGCGTTGAGCAACCCGGGGCCACCATCCTCGCCCTTCTCGGCGTGTAGTTTGGTGTCATGCACCGCAATGAACCGCCCCACGCTTCCAGCGTATTTCGTGAGCTCGCTGGTTAGGCGGTCAAACGTGTGGGCCGTGCTGTCGATGAATAGCATATCGGTCGCCGCAATACTCTCAACCGCCGGGCTGTCGGCCACGTGCCGGGTAAAGGTGGTGTCGGTTAGCCACTCGTCCATCGCGTTGAAGAACGCCGGTTGTTCAATTTGGTAACTGATCAGGGTCTTAGGCCCTGCGGCCGCGAGGGCTACGGTGGATTCACGCCGCTTCGAAACCTCGGTCACGTGGCTACACTGCTCGGCAAGCTCGCGGAGTTTGGGCATGTGTTTTTCTAGGTCCCGGGGTATGCCGAGCAGGGCCTTGTATAGCTGCTCAATATCTTGGGAGTTTGTAATACGCTCATCATCGGTGGCACCACTAGGGCACACCGGGCAACTCCCGGCCAACTCCGTCACGTTTGTTTCTGGGTTCTTCAGTAGGTGCTTCCACCCATCCTCCCCAAACAAACCGCTATCCACGAAGTGTTCTTTGATGGGCGTCATGTCTAGCCCCAATTCTTTGAACTCTAGCACGTAGTTCCGCACCTTGTTCCAACGGGTGAGCGGGTAGGGCACACCGTCCGGCCTGCCAAACCGGTGGCCCCATTTGAGCCACGGGAGGCACATGGTTTTCCGGCCGTGCTGCCTGTACTTCTCGTGGATATACATCTCCTCCCCACCAAACCCCCGGGCGTGTGGGTTGAACCCGAGCCACGCATCCTTCCGGCTCATAAACAACCCCAACCCCTGCCCCGGTATTTCAAACGGCTCGTCTAGGTCACCGAGGCGGGTGTAGCCTGCTTCGGTCAGTTTGTTGTTGTGTCCGAACCATTCGGTTTCTGGGAGCTTCTTCTTACACTTGCCGCACTGCTTCAACGGTACCGCCGGGCCTGAGGATAAATCCCTGAACATGGCCTGCTTGTCGTCGCCCGGGTCCTGCATGGCACTGAACCGGATGCCACCCTCGCAACATTCCCACGCCATGCCCCACGTGCCCCACATCTCGCCCCGCCACTGGTCATCGAAGTGGGTGGCGTAGTCGATCAGGTTGTCGTATAGGAGCGGGCCGCTGTATAGGTCTTCGCTGGTGTTGCCGTCAATGAAATCGAGGATACGTTGCAACGCCCCGGGTGGTAGCAACACGTGGCAATCCATGCACAACACCCACGGGCTGCTCGCCGCCTGAAACACCTTGTCCCGGCTCACGCTGGTGCCGGTTGGTTCTGTCATCTTGATGTATTTGCTGCCACCGGTGCCCACGTTGCACCAATGCTCAACAAACCCGGCAAGCATCTTTCCGTGGGGCGTGCCCGGGCTCTGGTCTACAACAACGATTTCAACGTCTTTGATGGCCTCCGGGTTGTACGTGCGGAGGGCCTGTAGTGTGAAGTATGCCCCGTGATAATCATCGAAATGGGCCATACCGATGGTGAGTTTTGGCATCATTGGTCTCCTGTGCCGGTTTGGTTTTAGTTGTAGTTTACCGCTTTTTCTTTAGTCCGCCCAACCCTATGGGCCGCCGAAGTTTGGATCGGTTGCCGGGCAACAATCGCACAGATTAGCGGTACTGCTCGGGTTGAAACAACCGAGGCGGTACTGGCCGCCGATCATGCCACACACTGCCGCACTTATGGCGGATGAGCAGTTATTAAGGGTTCCGTCCGGGTTGTAGCTACAACACACGTTCGTCAACGTCTCGCCCTCGCAACACGCACTAAAGTTACACCCACAATCACCACCGCCACCGCCTGCCGTTGTGGTTGTACCGCCGCCACCGCTTGCCGTGGTTGTGGTACCGGCTGCCGTGGTACCGCCACCGCCTGCCGTTGTGGTTGTACCGCCGCCACCGCCTGCCGTTGTGGTTGTACCGCCGCCACCGCTGGCCGTTGTGGTTGTACCGCCGCCACCGCTGGCCGTTGTGGTTGTACCACCGCCGCCGCCTGCCGTGGTTGTGGTACCGCCATCGCACGGAGCACACAATGTGTTCTCGCATGTTCCCGCTGATGAAACCCCACCGCTTGCTTCACAATCCGCCGCCGTTACGTTTTGGCAAGGCCCGGTTCCGTTGTAACAACAACACGTTCTGAGTTCCGTTGGGTCCACCGTTGTGGTTGTGCCACCGCCTGCCGTTGTGGTTGTGCCACCGCCTGCCGTGGTTGTGGTACCGCCTGCCGTGGTTGTGGTACCGCCTGCCGTGGTACTGGTGGGCGTAACACCGCATTCAATCGCCGCACACGTTTGTCCCGGGTAGTGGTTGTATTGTGTGTCAATGGTGTTGCTTGGAGGGCAGTTGTCCCAACCCACACCATCAGAACAGCTCCATATCCCGTCCGGTAATTGTCGCTGGCAACACGCCCCGGGTGCCGGGGTGGTTGTGGTTGGTGGGTTCAATGTGGTTGGGCATCCCTGCTGTTGGATGATTATATCTTGGCACGTCATGTTCTCGTACCAAGTCGCCGGTCCACACGCACCAAACCCGGGGCACTGGTTATTCCCACGTTGGGCACACGCCGCTTGTGAAATCTGGTCAACGCATGTTTGTTGAGGCGTGCCGTCGATGTCGCTGGTTGGCCCCCAACTGCAACACGCACCCAACGGCGGCCCGGTGGTTGTGGTGCCTGTGGTACTGGTGGTGCTTGATGTGCTGGTGGTAGTGCTCGGGCACTCGGTTGTCGTTGGTTGGCCTGTGGTGGTGGTTTCAGAGCTATCACAAACATCACAATTCACGGCCGATGGTCCGCTGTGCCACACGCTGTTCTCGGTTTCGGTGTCCCTGTAGGCACATTCAAATTCTGTCAACGCTTGGCAACTGAGCAACGTGTTGGGGCCGCCTTCAACCACGGTATAGGTACAACAGAAACCAACCTCCGGAGCCGCTGTGGTGGCCGGGCAACTGGTCGTCGTGCTGGTTGGCGGGGCCGCCGTGGTAGTTGTGCTCTCGCAATAGCTGGCCAACGTGTTCCCGGTGAACGCTGTCACGGGGTATCCATAGCCGTCAGTCCATGGGATGCGGGCGTGATATGGGTTGCCGCTGCCTGTGTTAGCCGGGTCAACCGGCTCCGGTGCCGGGCATGGGCACGAGCCCGCACCATGGCAACCGTCTTCAACCAATACCCAATCACCACACTCGGCACTCCACCGCCACAAACACGAACCACACGTACCGGGCTCGGCACTGCTTGGCCCTGAAATAAAGTCACACGGCGAGCATGTTGTCGGTGTTGCCGATGTGCTGGTGGTGCTGGTTGGTGGTGCTGGTGGGTCGGGTACACACGGCTTTTTCACCGTGGTGCCGCTCGGCCCTTCTACCGGTAGGTCCTCGGGGCAACCGCAATCGCCCGTACACTGGTCTTCGCGTAGGATCAACACGCCACATTCTTGGCTATTCACATACACGCATTCTTCGCAACCCAACGTACACGGTGGGCACGGGGTGGTCGTTGGTGGTAGGGTTGTGCTTGGTGGGTAACAATCATCACACGGGCCGCCCGGGCCGGGTGTTGTAGTTGGTGCCGCCGTGGTGGTTGGCCTCACGCACTGCGTCACCATCACCTGCCCACATTCGGCCCCGGTTCCTGTCGGGCTTTGGCATGAACACCACACGCCCGCACCGGCACAACCGTTCAAGGTAAGTACCCAATGCCCCTCAACGGCGTTGCCATACGGTGGAATCCAGACCCACGAACAAGACCCGTTGCACGCCGGAGGTGGTGGCGGTGGTGGTGGGGGCGGTTGCGGGATGCATGGTGTTCGAACGCTGCTGCACGGCCCGTCCACTGAACCCGCTGGTGGGTATTCACACGGGCAGTTCGAGGAGCAGTCATTACGGGTTGTCACCCAACCCGTGATAGGATGGTTAAACCAGTCACAACCCGCCTCGCATGAGGTGGGGTCGGAGGTTGTGGTTGTGTTGCAATCACACGCCGTGGTCGTTGTTGTTGGCCCGCTGGTTGTGGTCGTGGTGCTCGGTGGGCATTCCCCGGGCGGGTCTGTCTCGTACTCGCTGCAATCGGTTTCCGTGCTCTCGCTTTGGTATGTGCCGCAATAATCCGGATAGAGGCAATGGCACTCGGGGGCCTGTGTGGTTGGTGGTGTGGGTGGTGCTGTGGTGTAAACCGGTTCACCGTCACCGGGGCACAAACAGTCGCCCGAGCTGCTGCCGGGAGGTTGTTGCCCACCGCCGCCGCTGTTTTCGGTGCATGGGGCGTAGTACACGGTCCCCTCTTCTGGCCCACTACATGAACCCGATGGGGCACCGCCTGCCGAGCAGTTTGAGGGGCATGTGTCGCTCACGTACACCCACTGGCCCTGAACGCACTGATACGCCACCTGACCGCTGCTGCAACTGCCCGGGGCCTGTGTGGTGCTGGTGGTGCCAACATTACACGAGTCGAGCTGTAGGGTCCAGAAACCCGCCGCCCCTTCATACTCCTCCTGCCAATACCACAAACACCGGCCGTCACACTGCTGGTCGGGTGGGTATGGTGTAGTCGTGGTGCCCGAGGGTGTGGTGGTTGTTTGTTCGCCTGCCACGTGGCTGGCAAGCCATCGCCCGTATGCCGAGCGGTGGATGTTCACGTACTCGCCAAAGATGGCCACGTTGTGGGTGTTGTAAACCGTCCGCCGCAACTGGCTCCCGTCTGGGTTCAGTACCGGGGTGAGGATGCGGTTTGTTGGTACGTTGGGTTCTTGGGTTGCTACGTCAAAGTCGGACGGGTTGATCTCAATAGCAAACACGCAACAGATGGCCGCCCCCGGTTTGGTGCCCTGCCGGGGCGGGATGCCGGAGCCGCATGGGGGCATCGCCACATAAACCTCGGGCGAGCCCATAGTGATTTCCGAGCCCGCTGATGGCCTGCTGCCTGTGTCGTTGCTCGAGGTGTTTTGAAGGGTGTTTTTTTCTTGGGCGATGAACCGTTGTAGTATGGCAACATCCGCATCGCTCAGAACGTTCAGGTTTGCCATGGTCTACCTCGGGAAAATTGTAACACCCAACCGGGTGCCACCTACATCACTTCTCACGTAAATCGTATCCGCACCCGCCTCGGCCATAAACACACGGCCCGGCCGTACCACCCAACCCGGCACGGTGCCGCCGCCAAGCCGAACGTAGATTATACGTCTCGCGTCTTCTTCGGCCACCTCATCGCCGGGGACGGTGCTGTAAATGGGCTTCCGGTTTTCAAGCAACACGTAGCCCACGTCACCCTCCGGTATCCAACCAACGTCCAACGCCACCCAATCCTCCTCAACAACCTGCCGCCGCTCGTACACCTGATGCTTGGTTTCTAACAACCCGGCGAACGTACCCTGTGCCGCCTTAGCCTCTTCCCCGAACTGCTCGTGGTACGCCTGCACCTTCACCGTAATACGGTCAGATTCCTGCACCGCCGAGCGGGCGGCTGTCTTGGCCTGTGGGCGTAGTTCTTCGATAGGGGTGTGCCTTATTGGAACAATCAGGTCCTCGGGTCGTGGGCCGGGCTGTGGTGTTGTAGTCACTGTTCTGGTCTCCTATAGCGTTGTCGGTATGCCCAACAATAGAAAATTCGATTCGTCGTAGTATTCGAGGGTGATCTCGTGCGGGTTGGCACCATCGGCCAAGGCGTTGCCTGCACCGTCTAGGAGCACCCGGGTATTCTCCCCGTTGCCGTCCTTGTATACCTGAAAATCACGGGGGTCATTTGCATCCCCGCCGGGCTTCAGAACCTTGGTGCCTTCGTCAATCAACACCCGGTCAAACCCGTTGGCCTCCATGCGGATATCAAACTCATAGTTCACGGTGTAGTAGAAGGTGCATGTGCCATACAACTGCCGCTCCCAACTCACGTTCGATAGTTTGATCCGCCGGGCCGGTAGGCCCCACAATGCGGCATCGTTGACGGTGTCCACCATGGGCGAGAAGGTGCTGAGCGGTAGGGTTAGCACGTTCATTCCAATGCTCACGGTGGGGCGGTTGTCATCAAACTCTACCGCCGCACCCCGGAACATTTCGTGGCTACTGCTCTCCACCGGATCGTCGTTTCGGTCCTTCGTGATTTCCCGTGTGTACTTCACAAAGCTGCCGCCTATGCTTGCGGGCTCGTTCAGCGGGTTTTCGATCTCAGTATCTTGGCACCGGCTGAGCGGTTTGGTGCTGAAGGTTTGCTCCACCTCCCACCAACGCCCGGGCTCCCGTTTGATTACGGGTTTGATTTTTAGGTTGGGGTAACACCGAGCCCACGTGTCAAGGTCTACACCGTATGCCCAACTCGCACCAACCACCGCCAACCCGGTAGCACCGCCAACCTGCTCCGGCCCCTCGGTGGTTGTGCTGTAGACGAGCCATGTGATGGTATAGGTACGGTGCCCCTCTTTGTCACGGGTACCTGTCCAGTTCACTCTTCCCTGTACTATTGCCATTTGTTCCCACCCCTAGTCCAAGTCTGCCGTGATTAGGGCCATTGTATCGTCATCCACGATTTGAGTAATACCGTCAGCCATCACACGCAACAACTCAACCACCTGCCCGGTGTCGTTGCCCTGTTGGTTCACGTTTGCGTCCATGGCCAACCGGGCTTCGCCTGCTGCCTCGGCAAGGCCGCCACCTGCAACCTGCACCGGGGCGTTCGGTACTGCAACGTCGAGCGGCCCCATGGCCTTCGCCCGAAACTCGCGTAGCCGGGCCTCGGCCTCGGCCGTACCGGCCAACGCTGCGTCCACACCCTCCACGGTAATTTTCACCTTCATTTCTTTGTCGAATTCCTTCTGTAGCTCCCGCATGGCCTCGGTGTGTGTATGCACATCAATCAGGCCCTTTTCCAGCATTTCGTTGAGCTCGTTTTGGGTTTCGGTGAATTTCTGTAGTGGGGCGATGTGTTTCTTGGTTAGCTGCTCGGCCTTCTGTTTTAATTTTTCTTCCTTCTCCAACAACTTCAATTCTTCGTCCAACGCCTTCACGGCCTTCAGTTGTTCCTCGGTTGCCCCCCGCTGTTGTAGTTTGTAGATCTCGATGGCGTTGCCTGCCATGCCGAACGTTTCCACCTGCTCCTTCAGTTTGGCCTCTAGGGCACCAATGTCGTCAATCAGTTCCTTGGTCACGGTGTCCATTACATCGCTGGCCGGGGCTGCCGCATCCACTGCGTCCTCCATGCCTTCCACCATGGCCTCGCCTGCCTTCTGCCCCACGTCATAAACAAAATCCGGGGCCTCCTCAATACTGCTTTCGAACCCATCTAGGGGCGAGCGTAGGTTGGCCATTTCCTCGCGGGCAACGTCCCCAATGGTGGCCAATAGGTTTTCCGTGTCGGCACCCTTCTGAAAGTCGCTGGCCATTTGTGCCCCGAAGTCTTCTATGGTGGCACTGTCACCGCTGAATATCGATTTAACCGCATCCCATGCCCACTTCGCGAAGTCGGTGAAAATGCCCGCCACCTTCTTGACGCCGCTCCAAACCCACTTCCAGAAGTCCACCGTGAACACCTGTTTCCATAGGTTGAAGAAGTACCCCTGCAACACGTTGAAAATCCGGAACATAGCCTTCAGCAACACCCCGGCGTTCAGTATGCTGTTCTTCACAAACGTAACGAATATCCGGCCAATGTCCTTGAACAGTTTGTCCCAATTCTTGGGCAACCACGCCATCAGGACGCCTATGTTGTGCTTGAAGTTGGCTAGGAACCCAATGGTCATCATGGCCCACTTCTTGGTCGTGGCCACCACGTAGTCCCACGCTGCACCCAACGACTCCGGCCCCACCAAGTAATATATCATTCCTCCGATGGCTGCCGTAACCGCTGCGGCCGCCGCTGCAATGAGGGCTATCTTGGCCGCCAACACTGCCGCCGCCGCGATAGCGGGCCAACCTATGGCGATGAGGCCTGCGACAGCCGAAACGAGTCCGCCTATGATTGCAATGACGGTCCCGATGGCCATAACAACCGGCCCGGCCACCGCCACAATGCCCCCGAATATCAGGATCATCTTCTTGGTACCGTCACTCATGGCACGTACCCGGGCAATACCGTCCCGGATAAACTTAACCACGGATTTCACTGCGGGCAGAAGTATTTCACCAAACGAGGCCGCGAGGTCCTTAATGTCGCCCCATAGCTCCCGGGTCTGGTTTGCCAACCCGTCCGAGCTGCGGGCATAGTCACCAATCGCGTTCAGGGATTGGCGTTGTGCGATTTGGAGGGTGGCGTATGCCTTCGCCTGCCGCTCGGTAGCAAACGTGACGCCGTTTTTCGTGTTGGTGGCCACCTGCTCCTTCACGTCCTCTTCTTGGATGGCGATGCCCAACGCCTTGGCCGCCTCACGCTCACCCAATAGGGCCTTCGTGAGTGCATCACTGGCCTGTTGTGTGCCGCCTGCCACGTTGGTGAAACTGGCTAGGTCAACGGCCAACTTCTGAACATCGCCACTGAGTTCGAGGGCCTGCTGCCCTGTAAACCCGAACCCGGTGAGCAGGTCACCCGTGTCGCTGAGTAGCTTCCGGGCCTCGCCCTGCGTCATGCCAAACGATTGGTCCAACACGTCCGTCATTTCCGCCGCCGATTTGCCCACGTCCTTGAACACCACGTTGAACTTGTTGCGGGTTTCTTCCGCATCGCTACCGGCCTTCGCCATGGCCAAACCAACGCCAACGATGGGCATGGTTAGGCCGAACGTCATGCCGCCACCCACTGCGGTCATCCCGAGGCCCACGTTGCGGACACGTTTGCCGTACCCTTGGGCCGCACGTGCTGCACTACGGAACCCCCGCTCTGTTTTCTTGAGGCCCATGGCGGTGGCTTCGGCCGATGATATGAACCGGCCGTTGGCACGCCGTGCCCGGCCGTTGGCGTCAGTGTAGTATTCTGTTCCGTCCGCCGCCCTCTTCATTTCGCGGCCGGTTTGGGCCACGGTTTGGGCGACATCTTCTTGGGCACGCTCGACGTCCTCGGCGGCATCTGCCATCCCACCCATGGCGTTGTCAACGTCACGTTCCGCCTGCTCGGTTTGGCGGACGGTGTCATCTAGTGCCCGTTTCAGGTCACTATTGTCACCCACCAAACGGATAACCAACGATTCCAAAGTTTCGGCCATGTGCTACCCTTCCCCCGGTGGTTGGTTGCCCTGCGGTTTGGTTGCAACCAACGCAAGCCAGAAGCTCTTCGATTTTTGCATCTGTGCCTCCCTGTCCTGTTTGGTTGGTGGTGTGTCGTACCGTATGAGGAAGTCCTCCGCCTTCACATTTTGTGGGTTCTTGTGCAACACACGCCGCACTTCTGCCGCTATTTGTGCAAGGGCGAAATCTTTCTTGTCGTGGTTGTTTAGGTCACGCCGTAGGTAGGCACACCATGTGACGAATTCCATGCTGGTGGTTTCGGCCCTGCACCGTTGGAGGCTCATGCCCAACCGGTCGGCCAACTGAAACCACGCCACGGCTTCGCCGTCTAGTCGTTTCCCGCCTGTTCCTCAGCATCCTCGTTCAACCCATTCATGTCCCGGGCCTTCTCGAATAGTGCGGTTTGCACCCGGGCGGGCCATGCTTGGATCGTTTCGTCTGTAACGGGTTTCCGTTTGTCCCCGTCCTGCACAAACAACACACGGTTCAGGAGAGCAGATTGTAGTCCGTCAAAGTTTTTCACGGTTGTGGCACCCCCGTCCTTACCCGGCACCAACCTTCCGCTGATGTTGGTTAGGTAGGCGTCACGCCCCTTCCCGTCTAACTCGATGAGGTAGTAGGTGTGCGTGATGCCTGATTTGGGGTCAGTTAAATCAACTTCAATCTCCGCCCGTTCCAATGAAAACTCAAGTTTTTCTGCCATAGTTTGGTCTCCTGTATGGCGGGCCGTGTGGCCCTGTGTCGTGTTGTTTGTGTTTGGGGTGTTTGGTGTGGTACCTGCACACATGGGCCGTGAGGCCCGTTGTGTGGCTGCCTAGCTGTTACGCTACGCGATGACCGGGGGCTGCTCGGCCGGGGGCGTTGCGTTGTCATGGTTGCTCGGGATGATTGTGATCTCGGCTGTGGGCTGTTCGCCCTCAGTATTCTCACCCGGGGTGAACGAGTTCAGCCAACCCCAAAAGGCAATCGTTGAGGCGTCCGGGAACGTAACCGTGATGATCTGGTTGGTGTTCAGAGCCCCGATGAGGGTTGTGTACGCCGCCGGGTCATACGCCACGGTCACGCTACACTCGCTCAGGGTAATCAGGCTCTTCGGGCTCATTGTGCGGTACAACGTGTTCCGCATGGTGGTCGTATCAATCGAACCACCGCCATCGAGGCCGGGGGGCGTGACTGATTTTTCGAATAAAGTTGTGCCGTTGGCGAGGCTGATGGTTGTTGCAAATCCATCGTCTAATCGGTTGGCCATGGTAGGGGTTTCCTTTTATGTGTAGGTGAGGATTCCGTTGATTGTAAAGTTGTCACGGCGTGTGCCCTCGGGCTCCTGCCCTATGGTTTGCACGCCGCCGGTGAGGGTGGCTGCCTGTATTGTATATGAATGGGTGCCTATCACTATCCCTTCGCGGATGATGCCATCAATGTGGTTTCGTATGGCCGCGATTTTGGCGTAGCCTGTGGGGTGATCTGTTGCCCGGACCCGCACCTGCCAACCGGGATGTCGGATAGTTTCGCCGTTTGATTGTATGCGGCCGTCCGTGAGCCCGGTGGTGTCGTATACACAAATCACGTTGTCAGGTTCATCCGGCATGTGGCCAACAAACACCGGCCACGCTTCGGCCGCCGTGGGCTCTGTACCAAACAGACCGGCCACAACGCTGGCACGTAGCAACTCCGCCGGGCTGTTTGCTGTTGGTGTGTTGGGCGGCATCAGGAGGCCTCCTCTCTCAGGATCTCGGCTTCTACAATTCGAGACAACCTGCTACGCTGCTCCCGGAATGGTTTTTCCAAGAATTTGGCCTGCTGATCCGGCCCACGGTTGAACCATATCTTCCGGGCCGGGCCTTTGGCCTTCGCTATCTTGTCGGCGTGCTTCTGGTTGAAGACGCTGCCATGTGCTGCGTCTAGGTTCTCATGGACATAGATGGCATAGGCTGCCGTGTAACCAACGGCCACGGCGAGGCCGCCGTTCTCGGGCCGTGTGAACGCACTGGCCCGGAGGTTGCCTGTTTGTATGGGCACGATTTTCATGGACTCGCGTTGCAACGCCAAACCGGCCTTCATCAAACCACGCTTCAAACCCTTCGACTTAGTGGTCTTCAGGTTGGTCAGTTTGGTTTGTAGGCTCTTCAGGTTTTCGATCCCACTCATAGCATGGCCGTCCTTAGAAAATCCGTTGCCTTTATGTTTGGTAGTTTGGCCATGCTCCGCACCTCATACGCCCCCTCGTTTGCCCGGGGGTTTGTGGTGCTGGTTAGGTCGCCAACCACGCCCAACCACAACCAACCACCAACCTCCACTTCGCCGCCGCTGCCGGGTAGGACGGGCACGTACACCTTGGCCTTGGATTGTTGGGTGGTGCCTTCGTTGTCAATAAATTCCTCAACAACATCCTCCCACCGCACCCGGTAGTTCCCATCGCTGGTCACCACGAGCTCCACGAGGGTGCCATAGCCGGGCCGCCCGAAATTGTCTGCCGCTGCGGGTGGCCAATAGATGGCGGCCTGCCGCCGCATAGTGTTCAGGATACCCATCGGCTAGGCCTCCGCTTCTGTGCCGAGCCATGCGGCCTTCACCCGGGGCTTGCCCTTCTTGGTGTCGGCATTCAAACCGGCGAGGCCGCCGTTTGTATCTAGCCTCATCGCTGATTGGCCGTAGTGGCTCGTGTCGAGGCCGAGGTCAACCCGGCTCTGATACGTGGCGGATACGCCCGCTGATTCTGAGGACGTGCGGGGGTCCCGGTTGGTGTAGAAGTGGGCGGTTAGCCACCGCTCAATCAATTCCAATCGTTCCGCACTGTATGCCGTACTCGGCCCCTTGGTACCCGTACACAATTCCGTCACCAACTCATTGGCCACCAATATGAACGGGGCCATGGCCGCATCGTTCGTGATAATGCTGGCATCTAGTTCGATGATTTCGGCAACCTGTGCTCGGGTTGTGCGGGGCATAGCCTACTCCTCAAACGTTCGTTCAATAAACGTACCAACGCCGCCCTTCTTGAGGGGGCCGCTAATGTTGAGCAACTCGTCGCCGTCCAACACCCACCAACCACGCTTATCCTTCACAATCCGCACGTCATAGTCGGCCGCCTGTTTGAAGTCACCGCTCACGTCCTTGGCGTCCGCTGCCGGTGCCTTTTTGGGTGCCGCTGGCTTCTCTGGTGGCGAGGTGGTTGGCACCTCCTCGAAATTTTCGAACCTGTTGGCCGGTGCCTGCGGTGTTGGTTTGCTGTCCACCACCTCAAACTTGTTGGGGAACATGGCCTGCAAATCCAAGTCGGTTTCGCATGTGCCGCCATTTGCCACAACCGTGCCATCGGCCATCTCATGCGGGCCGCCGTTGTTGATATATTTCGTCATTCTGGTCTCACTCGGGTAAGGGCATCATATAAACAACGTGAGGCGGCCCCTCGCACCGCCTCACGTGTTTTGTCACATTACACGGCTGGCTTATACACTACCGTGAACAATGCCTGTCGCGTTGTTGTAGTCGCTTCTCAGTTGTGGCACCATGATGGCCATCACCTTGAAGTTCAACTCCATTCCGCCGTTCGTTTCCCACTGCACGGTCGTGATGTCCATACCAACAACCATCCGGGCAACGTCCGGGGTCTGCTGCACGAGCAACAACGTAGTCCCGGTGAGGTAATCTGCGGGCCGTACTGCGGTGATGCCTTCAATTTGCTGGAGGCGGCTTCGCAGAGTCCACGGTTGGTTCACGGTTGTGGTGTAATCCTCATCCATGTACCCGTACCATGCGGGGCTGTAGTACAACACCCACGGGCCGAAGTAATTGTTGTCGGTCGATTGCTTACGCATCGCCAACACCTCGGCAACCGTTGTCGGGTGGTTGCTGGCAGTAGGGGCCGTGATGGTTTTGGTCAACCTCTGAGGGAAGTTGGTGTAACCGTACACGCTGCCGCCGCCGTAACTGTAGGTCGAGCTTTCGCCTAGCAACAACTTCTCGGCCTCTTCCGCAACCCGGCGTCCGGCCAGTTCTGCGGTCGTGGTGTCCAACGGGCTGCCGCCGTTACGGCTAGTCATCACCTGCCGAGCACTGAAGCTGAAATCCTTATGGATGATCGGCAACGGTAGGCTCTGGAGGTTAAACTGCGGGCGGTCACCATCACTTTTCCGGATGCCATCCATGCTGACGGTGGCCGGTGTGATGTCGCTCTGGGTTTCGTGCTCGAGCACGGTTTTGCCCATACCGTTCGGGATGGTCAACTGCAACCCTGCGGATCGCAAATCACCCACCGCATTGAGGCGGGGTTTGGCCGCCTTCAGGATGGCGGTGTCCAACTGAATCCAATCGTCCTTCCGCAACGTGGCGGGGGCGTTGGTCACGAGTTGGTTATACACCGGGTTTCCACCGCCGTCCGTTTGGCCGGTGTTGGTGGTAATGTAGCTCCGCCCATCGTTGCCAACGTATGGTCGAAGGCTATTTGGGTCGAAGTTGTTTGCCATGAGAACGCTTGCGACATCCCCGTGGCCCTGTCCATTCATAATGAAGTTCATGGTCACTTTCTCACTTGTTCTGGGATTTGGCCACGGGGGCCGGATTTGTTAGTAAACGGTCGGCCGGGTGTTAATTCACTCGGCACTTCAACAACGTATTCGCACCCAACGCACCACCACTCGATTCGAGTGCGGTCAGTTGGTAGCGTGCATCTGCACCGGCTGCCTCAACGAACAACCCGCTGCCACCGCCTTCCACGTTCAGCTTGTCTGCAACGGCAATATCTTCGCCGCTTTTAACAAGCACATTCACGTGATCACCGCAACACGGGATGTAGAAGAAAACCACATCGCCGGAGGCGTAGGCGTCAGAAACGGTTTTGCCCTGCAACCCGTCCTCCGTGGCGATCAGTAGGTCGCCCTTGATGGATTCTGCCTTGGTTGCTGGGTTGGGGTCGTACTTGCCATCACTGGCAAGCTGGATCGATTCGCCGGGGCTGATCGCTGCATCTGCAACCCCTTCTTCGTGGTGGCCGTAGCCGTTGCCTTTCAGCAAAATTGTGAACGCCATGGTTCATTCTCCCTTCTGGGTGTTTAAGTGTGTAATGTCACGGGCCTGTGTAAATCAGTCCCACGTGAGTTTCGGGGCAACCAACATCGCTTCCTCAGCGGAGTTGTTTGTTGGCTTCTGTGGTGTTGCTGCACCGTTGAACATTGGCACGGGTGCCTCTGCTGCCTGTGGTGCTGCATGTTGCGGCTTGGCGGCAATAGCTGCCAAACCTTCCAACTCTTGGAGCCCCTTGGTTTGAAGGAATTCCTTGCTGAACTGGTTTGCATCGTTTGCGGTGATCGTTTCGATCAGTTGGGCCTTCGCCTGCTCGTGGGCTGCCAAACCGTTCCGGATAACGTCTTGGAACTCTGCCGGGGCCTGTGCCACGTACTCTTCCATCGTAACCGGTGCCGCTGGTTGTTCTGCCACTGGCTCCTCGGCTGGCTCTTCAACCTGTGCCGGTGCTGGCTCAACCTCAGCTTCAATCGGGGCCATTTTGGCCAACGTGGAGGGGTCCATGTTTGCAAGAACCTCGCGGTCCTCTTCTGCCCATTGTGTCGCATCATTTGCGATCAGGGCATCGATAAATTCCTTCGCTTCCATTGTAGGTTCCTCATGGTAACGGGGTGAATGGGTTTGGATATGGGTTTGTAAACGTGCAACCAACTCAGTCGCCCGCTCAACACTAAGGTCTTCAGGTATGCCACCGTCTTCGTTCAACTGTAACAACCCGGCACCGTCTGCAATACTGCACGCCCCAACACGGTCGGGAAGAATTGCAAGATGGTCGGGGCGGTGGTTTCTTGCGATGTGGGTGTAGGGCTCACCGGCCCATGTGCCGGGCTCCTGTTCGTTGTCCGTGAACAACCCCGTACTCACCTCCATCATTTTGTTCTGGTCTAGGGCGTTCAGGATGCGGTTGTCCACCTGCTGCAAACGGTTTTCTTCCAGCCACGCCTCTGCACGTAGCTTCCCGTCCCACACGGTGTTCATCACCATGCCCACCTGCTGCTTCTCAAGGATGTCTGGGTCGCACGCCGAAACGCCCTGCCCGTTGATCTCTGGGTGGTACACAACCACGGGCCGCATGTTCCAGCTCTGCACCGCTGCCCGGCATTCCTGCTCGGGGTAATACAACGGGCCACCGCTGCCATTGTGAACACCTTCGGTCAGCATGGCCATCGGGGCCACAATGTAGGAACGCCCGTGAAGGGTTTCCCGCCGGGTGGCACCCGCTGAGCTGTAGTTGAATGTGAGGTTTTCGATTTTCATGGTTACACCTGTTTCCATACTATATTGATGTTTCACAGAAACGCCAAACCCTTTAACCGTTTTCGTTTTGCTCCACGGCCGCCCGGGTGGCCGCCGCATCCAGTTCCCGCCGCATCATATCGAGGAGGGGTTTCGTTTTTTCATCGATTTCTAGTTTATCGCTGATCGCTTCTAACACGTCACACTCGTGCCGGTAACAAACGATGAGGGCTGTGTTGTCCCCACGGTTCCCCGGTGTGCTGGTGCGTTGTAGTATTGTTTCGATCCTTCTAACACTGCCGTCCATGCTGCTCAACACATCAGCAACCTTGGCATCTGTTTCGGCCATGGTAGTCACGGTGTCCGCGAGCCGGGTTTGTTGGTTGTTTGTGCTGCGGATGTAGCTGGTTAATAGCCCACGCTCGTCATGCAATAAACGGCGGAGGATGTAGATGGTGGCAATAATAAACATCACCAACATGACCAACGACACGCCGTACCGGTCAAACGCTTCCAGAACGGCGTTAGTTGTAGTTTCTACCTGTGCAAGAATCACGTCCCTGCCCCCTGTTATTTGGGTTTCTTGCCGGGTCACTTCTTGCGTTTCTTAGCGGCCTTCCCGCTTTTGGTTTTCATGTTTTTCTTCTTGGCCGCTGCCTTGCTTTTCGGCATGGTGGATTTCTTGCCGTAGCCGTATCCCATAACACTGCTCCCGTGTGTGTAGTATGTTGACGCAATAAAAAAGCCCACCGGTATGATACCGGTGAGCCTAGTGAAACTCAAACCCTTTGCTTGGGGCTACTTGCAAAGCAAGGAACCGCAACGCCTACTTCGTACCCGCACACGCTGCCGCTGCTGTCGCACAACAACCGGGGCCGATTGAATTTCGACAACCGTAGGGGCCGCCTCAATTACAACGGGAGCGGCCTGCCGTACAACCACACGCCGGGCCACGTTGCAAACACCACCAACACAAACACCCGCCCGGTTGATAACAACCTTCGCGGCCTGTGGTGGCTCTACAATTTGTCGGCCAAACAAACCACGCCGCACAATGACGTCACCGCACTGCCCGGCCTGCACCGTACCAACACAACCAACGGCCAACATGGCCGCAACAATCAGGAATCGCATTCTACTCTCCTTCAAGAATTAGGTCCTCGATTTCGTTCAATATACCCGCACGTTCTTCCGCCGTGGGTTGCGGGCTGCCCTGTGGGGGCATCGTGCCCGCTGCCACCTTGTTGGTAACACTGAACCACTCTTGCCGCAATACCTTGGCCACATCCCTACCCGGCCCGATGTAGAACCCGCCCTTGGGGTCCTGCAAACCCGGGCCGTGGCACGCCGCACAATACTTCGTCACGAGCGGGGTGACCCCGTTGGGTGTTGGTGGGCCTGTATCCAACCCACCAACACCCGCCGGGGCTGACGGAGTGTGTGGTAATATAACGGGCTCAACCACCAAACGTCCATCCGGGGCCGTTTTAATCACAACGGAATTTGTGGTGCCCACAACTTTTCTTGTGGTTGCCAACCCGGCCGCCTCCAGTATCTTGGCCGCCGCATCGCCCGCCGCTGCCCGTTCTACTGCCGGGGCCTGTAACTCAACCACACGCTCAACCAACGCCGCCGTCCGCTGTGCCCGTGCCGCTGCTGTTTGATCTGCTGCACGGATCAACGCGAGCTCCTGCTGGAAGTACACGTTGGGGTCTAGGAACGGGAGCACGTTGCTGGTGTATGTGTTGGCAACGTACCCGGTGGAACCCTGTGCAACCAACGGGGTGGGTGTGTTGTTCTGGATGACGTACACGTCCGGCGTGTTTGCCACCGCAAAATCCTGAACCACAACCGGCGAAACGTGGTGGGTGTTTCTTCTGCTGCTGCTGAGGATGAGGTGCTGGTTGTGTGCCGTGTTGTTACACCTGCGGCCCCGCCCCAACGAACGAAAAAGCCCATCGTTTGCAACCACGGGAACGGTGATGGCCACCATGGCCACCCATACGGTAAATCTGAACATCATTTTGCCTCCAATATGGCGGTTCGGTTTGCCACGGCCCGGCGGGCCATTTCGGCGTATATCGCTTCCATGTCATCCCGTCTTATCACCGCTCCATTTCGTAGCAACGATATCAGGATATCTTCTTGGGCCTGTGGCACTGGTGGCACCAAACGCCGGAGCATGGTTTTCCCACTGCCCGGCTCGCAACGCACGCCCAACTCCAAACAAACACGCTCCGGCGTCACCGGGGCGTACCTGTACCCGTGATAAATTGTCTTCACCTTCTGCCCCAACCGGGCAACAACGGACGGCCCGTCTGCCTGCACGGTATAGTCACACAACCGGGCAACCGCCCGGCCATAGTCCCGCCGTGCCCGGCCCAATATACCGTCCGGCTCATCTATGCGTTCCCCATACCGCCCGGCCACCATGTCGAGCAACTCGTCCCGCCCGAGGTGTTTGCCGCCTACGGTGGCACCGTCAACAAACACATCCACATCCGCCCCGACCAGAAGTTCCATATCGTTCCGGGCCGTGTTGTACCCATCGTTCGGGCTGTGGCACACCACGCACGACATGCCCATTTCTAGCTCCTTGGTGTGTCCATCTGGCTTCGTGCTATCGGCAACGATGTCGGGTGGTGCTGACCGCTGTAGCTGGCCCTTACCGTTGGCCAACACGTATTCGAGCAAACCGTTGGGCAATGGCACAAACACCTCCGCCGCATCTGCGAACGCATCCACCTCAATCAGGTTCCGGATGAACTGCTGGTCCGGCCGGGTACGCCTGTCCGCGAAATCGTATGTGGTGGCCAATGGTGTTCGGCTGCCCAACCCAAACACGGTCAGAATGACACGGCTCTTCCCGGTGACGTTGGATTGCAAAAGCAACGCCCCCTTCTCGCCCCCTATGCCAATCGATTGTTCTAGAAAAAAGCCCCGCTTCTTCATGTGTGTCTGAAGCGGGGTGTGGGGGCCTTCTGGTTTGAATTCCATCTGCCGGAACTCCGGGTACCGGCCCCGGATGCTGGTTAGCAACTGCTCGAGGAACCAGTCTGCCCGGTACACCGCCCCGCTGCTGGTCGTCATGTCGGCAACCAATGTGTCGACCCGTTTGGCTGTGTTGGTTGTGGCATGGTGGGCCAACGCTTCCCCGAGGTGCGGTGCCAATACCGGCACCGGGCCGCCATCTTGGTTCACCCTGCTGATGTGAAAATACGGGTCATCTACTGCACACCCATCCCACACGCTGGCAAGCTGTTCCAGTTTGTGCCCTGTGGCGTATTTGCTGAGGTCGTAGCCCAACAACCAACCGCCCGCATGGCGGTCGGCCCTGTGTAGGTTGCGTCCGTGCCCGCACGCACTGTTCACCGCATAATCCATCACACCAATCCACTCAGGATCGGCCCACGGTGGGAGGTATACGAAGCGAACGTAGGCACGCCGCTCCGCTGGGTACTGCAACAACGCATCAAACGCCCAACCCACCGCATCGATTTCGGTGTGGTGGGGTTGGGCCGTGGCTTCCTTCTGCGGCACATCTGCCGGGGCGACCGCAATGGCCGCCGGGCATATAACCGCAACGAACAACATCAGTCTCATGGTGGTCTCCATGGGTTTGTTCTATCTCCAGCTCCTCACACGGTATGTCATTCCGCTGCTGCTTTTGGCCGTGGCATCACCGGTAGGTTTCATCCTGTACCGGGGCACGCACGTGGACGGGGTTTCGCTGTAGCCGCAACCAATACCCTCGAACCGCCCAATACACCCAAACACGTGGCGGCATATCCGATGCTTGGCCATGTAATCCGCCTCCATTTGGCAACGCTGCTGGTCTGTCATCCCGTTGGCTGGTATAACCGCCAACAATAAACCAATCACACCGATCATCTCGTATCCTCTGCTTGTTGTGGTAACGCGAGGGCGATGGCTTCAACCACCGCCGCCATATCTGCCGGGCTGTTAATAACGCCCGCCTTTATCGCCGCATCTATGTCGGCGTTCAAAGGTTTTCGAAAACCACCAAGCCAGTCAACGTATCTTGATTTCCCCTCGCGTGTTGCCATGGCACGACCCCACGCATCACCCAACACAACACCGGCCGCCTGTAGGTCCGGGCTTCCACGCACGGCACCCAACGCCGCCCGCCATTCCCGGATGATTGCCTGTGCTGTTGGTGGGTCGTTCAGTTCTGTAACCGCTGCACCGTAACGCTTAACCAGATCCCCCGTAAGGCGTGCGAGGTCGCCGCCTGTCGGTACGGCCGGGCCTGTTGCGGGTGGTTTGCCGCCCTGCACCGCGACCACGTGTGGCGTTGTTACTAGGCCCCCGCCGGTTTGCTGCACCAACCACACAACGAGCCGCCCGGGTTGGTTGGGCACGATGGCGAATGTTTTGGTTTCGTTGCACACCATGGCGTCACCATACACCGCCCGGTCATACACCCACACAAACGGTTCCTCCGCCTCGGCCGCCTTCAGGACAACAAGCTGTCCGGCCGTGGCGGTGCTGCGGCCCTGCACCTCCTGCCCGAGCAAACCACGCCCCATGAACGCCGCATACACTGCGGCCGCTGCAATCAAGACCCACTTGATGAGGCTGGCTAGGGCCTGCCGTTTCTTGGCAACCGCTTCCGCCCGTTCTGTGCGGGCGTCAATCTTGTCCAACCTGTGCTCCTGCCTGTCGCCCCTGTCACCGGGCTCCCTACGTCTCCGTCTACCTAACATCTCCGTCTCCTATATCCACTTGATTTCGTTGTGTGCTAGTTTGTTCACGATGCCCGTGTAACGTGGCACGCCGTACCCGAACTGATTGTCCTTCCCCGGTGCCCCACGGTCCTCCGTGTGGGCCTGTATAAACTCACGCCACCAACCCGGCCCGGTGGGCCACGCCGCCCCCTCGCGTTGTATTAACTCAAACACCAACGCAAACAACCCGGCCGCAAACGGGCACGCCATGCTTGTGCCGCTCATCCGGACTAGGTTGTTTGACCTGTAGTCGCATGAGACGATATCCTGCCCCGGGGTTGCTATATCTATTTCCCGCCCGCCGCTGCTGAAGCTCGCGATGTTACCATTCCGCTGGTATGCACCAATGCACAACGCCGACTCGTACTTGGCCGGATAGCCAATGGTGTTCCGGCTGCCTGTGAACCCATCGTTGCCCGCCGCTGCCACAACCAACACACCCTTCGCGTTGGCGTAATGGATGGCCTCCTGTGTGGGGCCGTATGGTTGGGGGCCGCCGAGCGACATGTTGATAATGTTTGCCCCCTCATCGGCCGACCAACGTATGGCCGCCGCGATACCGTTGCTGTCACCGTGCCCCTGTGCCCCTAACACCTTGGCCACAATTAGGTCGGCCTCCGGTGCCGGGCTGATGGTGGGGCTACGCCCGCAACACGTGCCCACGGTATGGCTGCCGTGCCCGTTGTAGTCCACCGCATCACGCTCGCCACGTACAAACGAACGGGCCGCGATGGGTTTGGGGCTGTATGGGTGTTTCGGGTTGTAGCCTGTGTCTAGGTTGGCAATGACCACACCCTTCCCGGTGGCTTCGTTGTGTATGGCTTCCCATGTGTCACGTGGGAGGTGCCAATACTCCTTCCGCAATGGGGCCGCCCCTAGAACCTTCAGGTCGGGGAGCAACCCCGGGGGTGGCCCGCACGGCTCTGTTTCGTCTTCGTCGTCTACCTCCGGGGCTTCCGTGGCTGTGGTAGGTGGTGGCGGGGTGCTGGTGTTGCAACCGTTATCCGCCGGGCTGTTCACCTTGGGGTGAGTGCCGAACTTCTTGGCCGGTTCATTGTCTGCCTGTGGCATGGTTAATTCCTTTTCTGGTTGTAGGGTACCCGGGGCGGGTGTGTCGGGTGGCACCCGCCCCGGGCCGCCGAAACTATATGGAAACGATGGGGCCGCTTTTGCCCCCCTGCTCGTCGCCGGGGCCGTTAGCATCACGGGCCACAAAGCGGTCGAACAACAACTGGAGGGCGGGGCGGATTAGCCGCCGCAACATCTGGTCCACGAAGGTTTCGGCTAGGGGTCCGATGTTTGGAATGTCAAACGGTTCAACATGCTCGTCAAACAACTGTTCCACGTATTCCGCAATCGGTTCAAAATCATCTTCTGTAACACTGCCGTCAGCGAACACGCTGGCAACAACGTCCATCAGGGCACGGAAGTCGATGTACTGCACATCGGCCCCCTCGCCTGTACGGTTGACCAATGCCTTGGCAATGGCCGTTTTCACTTCTTGGGACATAACTGGCCTCCGGTTTGAGTTAAACCTGTAACGTAACGTTCCGCACTAAATCAATCAAGCATCTTCTACGCCCATGACGGGCTCCCACGTGTGGCAATACCGCCAACGCCTGCCCGCCTTGTCGGTCCGTTCCTCATTAAAACGTCCCGGCCTCCATTCCGTTGGGGCACCGTGGAATCCTATCCTCACCGGGCACGCCGGGGCGTGTAATAACGCCGGGCCGTAGTCGCTGCCGCATACCGGGCACGGCTCACTCGTTGTCGAAGAACTCATCGAATTCCCTCTGGTTGTTGTGGAGGGTTAGTATGTGCCGCCACTTCCCCAACCGCTCACTCAACACCCCGGCTTCCGTGTATGGGGCCTCATCTAGGGTGCTCACTTCTGCGATCAGTTTGTCGTCATCGCCCAACAGAAACAGATACCCGTCCTGTGTGCCGAGCCGTTTGTAGCCCGTCCAATGAACATCGTGGCCGGTTTGTGGGTTGATGCCAACCCACTTCATGAACCTGCCCTGATCGTCTTCGCCAAACTCCACCCGGGCCAACACCTGCTCGGCACGGAGCTCGGGCATGTA
>WLWH01000105.1_pt1 | contig 65832 bp, 97 predicted proteins | sample 6712741 | NCBI WGS metagenome assembly WLWH01 (sample SAMN12718694, study PRJNA515312) | sponge metagenome | isolation source: marine sponge | host: Mycale hentscheli | place: New Zealand: South Island, Marlborough, Capsize Point | collected 2003-05-01 | reverse complement strand
GACTCTTGACGATTTAAAAGTCGGGCAAGGTCCTGAGTGGATGCCACAGACCGGTAAAACCGAGAATACAATTCAGTTTAATTATATAATGGGTGATCAACTCATTAATATAAAATACAGAGACGGTCGTAAAAACTTTAAGCTTTACAAAGGAGCTGAAAAAGTATTTTACAATATCAACAGTATTGTTGGTTATGATCACTGTATAATAACTGAAGGTGAAATGGACGTGCTAGCTTTGTATGAAGCTGGTATTAAAAATGCTATATCAGTTCCAAACGGAGCAACGCTTAATACAAACAACCTAGACTACCTAGATAATTGTATTGATTACTTTGAAGATAAAGAAAAAGTAATACTAGCTGTTGACTCTGATGATGCTGGTCAGGCATTACAACAAGAACTAGTTAGAAGACTAGGTGCTGAAGTTTGTTTCTTAGCAGACTTTGAAGAGTGTAAAGACGCTAATGAATATTTAATTAAGTATGGAAAAGAAAAACTGGCAGAGCGTATTTCAAGAGCAAGACCAGTACCGCTTGAGAATGTTACGACGTTCAGGGATATTGAAAATGAGGTTACCGACTTTGTTACGAATGGCTTTAAACCAGGATATCAAGTTGGCTTACCAAATTTTGATGATATCTTTTCGACTTACACTGGTCAATTTATTACTGTCACTGGCATCCCTAGTTCCGGCAAGAGTGACTTTGTCGACCAAATGGTTGTTGGGTACAACGCTAATTATGGTTGGAAGACAGCATTCGCTAGTCCAGAAAATGCGCCGACATATTTACATGCTCATAAGCTAATGCGTAAAGTCTGGGGAGATATGCCTTCTAAGAAGGATATCGGTACAGACAAATGGAGACAAGTAGCTGAACATTGTAACGATAACTTTTTTCATATTGATATGGAACGTTACACGCTTGAGTCTGTGCTACGTAAAGGTGCTGAGCTAGTTAAACGTAAAGGTATTAAATGCCTTGTTATAGATCCGTTTAATAAAGTACGAGACGTTGATTGTAAAACAGAAGACGTCAATAGGTACACCATGGAGTATCTAACTAAGATAGAAATGTTTGCTAAGAAGTATGATGTGCTAGTGTTTATTGTAGCACACCCAACTAAGATGTACAAAGACAAAGACGGTAAGATTGAAGAGCCGACTATGTATAACATTAAAGGTGGTGGCGAATGGTACGATGCTAGTTACCACGGTATATTAGTCCACAGAGACTATGAAGAAAAAACCGTTAAAGCAAAGATACTTAAAGTAAAGTTTCAAAACTTAGGTGAGAACGGTGCTGAAGCTTATTTCAAATGGCAACCAGCCTCGGGTAGGTTTGCACCTCACGTACAGCACGCGATTGCTGATGGTGAAAAAATGCCATGGGAATAAATGGCAGCAGCTTGGAATAAGAAAAACAAAGAGTGGGATATGGGTAGCTATAGCCCTACCGAAGAAGAGTACGAGGCTAGGCTATGGTGTATACGAAACAAGATATACATATCACCCTTTGCTAAAGGTCCAGCTGAATGGTATATAGATATAACGTTAAACGGTAAAATAAACAGATCCCCTAGTATATACATTAAAGATATGATATGGGAGAACATTTATAAGTTTTATAAATATTATTATGATAAGCACAAAGAGTAATTTCAAAACAGCAAGCGAAGCTTTTGATTATTTCTACATCAAGATTAAAGACAAAGGTGTAGACTTTGATAATACTAAAGCTTTGTTTAATGTTGGGTTTTATATTCACAACCCTTCTGATAAGAAGATAAAAGCGGGATATAGAAAATGGAATCAGAAATATGCTGCAGCCGAGTGGGCTTGGTATTTATCTGGTAACAGAAATATAAGTAAGTTAGGTGAGCTGTATGGTAAGGTACCTGAGATATGGAAACGTATGGCAGATGCTAACGGCAATGTCAACTCTAATTATGGTTGGCAATGGAACAGAGAAAACCAGTTGGGTAAAATAGTAGACATACTTAGGAAAAATAAAAGCACTAGGCAAGCTGCTATAAGTATATATGATGGTAAAGAAATATACGATTACAGACATGACACACCGTGTACGTATGCAGTTCAATTTAGTATCATTGATGATAAGCTTTGTATGTCTGTCTATATGCGATCTAATGATCTCTGGTACGGTTTCTGCAATGATCAGTATCAGTTTGCATCGTTGCAAGAGATGGTTGCAGACAGACTGTCTATTCAAACTGGCTGGTATTATCACCACGCACACAACTTACATTTGTATAACGATAAATTAAAATAGATGTATTATTTGTATCACATACCGGGTAAAAAGATAGGCGTAACACGTGATCTTAATACTCGCGTAACCCTTATACAAGGATATAAGGAGAATGAGTATGAAGTTCTTGAGCAGTCAGACGATATAGATTATATATCAGACCGCGAAATAGAACTTCAAAAGTCTTATGGCTATAAGACAGACAGGAAATTGTATAAAAATTTATTTAATAAAATGAAGATAAACGCAACAGAACAAACCTCAACATTTCCAGTACCTTTAAATAAACTTAAAGGTCATTTAATGGATAACATAGGTTTACAATGGCGGGTAAATATAAGTGGCTTTGGTCACGGCCAGTTCGAGATTAACGAACAAACAATACCATGGATAATGTCTAATGCTAAGATGTCTATGTATAACGAAGATCGTAGTTATATATATAACAAAGCTTATTATGAAGCGTTCTTAGCTGAACCAGCATTAAATGAAACACCAGGTAATGTGTTTGATGATATACGTAGTTGGGCTACTGACAAAGGCATATACGATAAAGGTGATGCTAGAACTCAGTATCTAAAGCTTATGGAAGAATCAGGTGAGCTTGCAGAGGCGTTACTTAAAAACGACAAAGCAGAAATACAAGATGCTATAGGTGATATGATTGTTGTACTTACAAGCATTGCTAAGTTTGAAGATATGTTTATTGAAGACTGTATTAAGTCTGCGTATGATGTGATTGCTAAGCGCACAGGTAAAATGGTTAACGGTACATTTGTTAAAGATGCAGATTAAAACTAAAGACGAAGTTGTACGTAGGGTACTAGCTAAGATGGATCAGCGTAGTCTTGTTGGTCAAGAAAAGTACGGTGCTACAATGATGGGTGAGATTAAAAACGAAGTCAAGGACTTAGATAGGTTTTTAGTCGATGTGCAAGAAGAACTAATGGATGCGTTGCTTTATATTGAAGCAGCACGATACTGTTTAGGTGATGAGATCGAAGAGGCTATGCTGAAACGTATGAACATCATCGGTCAGAACGGTAATGACGGACTACACTATGATAAGGAAGAAGTTTAAAAAACGTAGCAAAAAGAAAGGACCAGTACAAGCAAGGAAGATATCATATGATGGTATCAACTTTGCCTCTGGCCTTGAACGGTATATGTATATGGCTTTAAAGAAAGCTAAGATACAAGCTGTGTACGAAGGACAAACATACGAGATATTCTCTGGGTTTGATTTTCCTAACGAGTCTTATGAACGATGCGGTAATGGTAAGGGTGATTACAAAAATAGAGGTAGCAAAAAGATACTGAACATAAAGTATACACCTGATTTTATTGGCCAAGGTTTTATTATTGAAACTAAAGGTAGAGCTAATGAATCATTTCCAATACGCTGGAAGATGTTTAAAAGATACGTAGTAGATCATCTACCTGGAGTTACATTATATAAACCACAAAATCAAAAGGAATGCGACGAGACAATACGCCTAATCCTAAGCTTGCGAAACAAGTAGCTAGGCAGAAGTATGCTGAGCGTCAGATCGATAAGTTTGTTAAGTGGTCTTGGGATCAGAAAGGATATGTCAAATATAAAGACATTGTACACGAACACGATAAGTATAATATAAAAGTATATGGCTAAAGTAAATTTATCAGTACATATGGAGTCTCCTAAAATAAGTAGACCAGGTGTACACGCTAAAACTAGAAACAGTAATAATAAAAAATCTAAAAATTATGTCAAAAAATATAGAGGACAAGGACGTTAAAAAGGACTGGACGTTATCATTTGGGTTTTACCCAGGTATATTGTTTGGAATGAGAACTTATGAAGAACCCACACAAACTGCTTACGTTTTTTATCTGCCTTTTATTGACGTTGCTTTTGAAACTTATAAGTAATGGGGCTGTTTGATGAGCGCATAGCGTATAAACCATTTGAGTACCCAGATTACTACAACGAAGGTTGGTTGAAGCAAGCGCAGGCATTTTGGTTACACACTGAAATACCTATGCAAGGCGATGTTAAAGACTGGAAAGAGAAACTAACAGATGAAGAAAAAAACCTAGTGGGAAATATCCTACTAGGCTTTGCTCAGACAGAATGTGCTGTGTCAGATTATTGGACGCAGAAAGTAGTTGGTTGGTTTCCTAAACACGAGATACAACAAATGGCAATGATGTTTGGTTCTCAAGAAACAATACACGCTGTTGCGTATAGTTATTTAAACGAAACACTTGGGTTAGAAAACTTCGAAGCATTTCTGCACGAAGAAGCAACAGCAAATAGATTTGATAACCTGGTAGGTTACAACGGTGATGACCCACGCGGCATTGCTCGTAGCCTGGCTGTGTTTTCAGCCTTTGCCGAAGGAGTTAGTTTGTATTCTGCTTTCGCTGTTCTATATTCTTTTCAGCTGCGTAACATGCTTAAAGGAATAGGGCAACAGATGAAATGGTCTGTGCGTGATGAAAGTCTACACAGTAAAATGGGTTGTAAACTATACCGTGATATGTGTGCTGAGAATAATCAACTAAAAGATCTTTGTAAAAAAGATATTATTAAAGCAGCAGAGACTATGGTTGATCTTGAGACTAAGTATATAGACAAGATGTTTGAAATGGGTGACATTGAAGGCATCAAGTCAAATGATTTAAAACACTTTATAAAGAAAAGAACAAATGAAAAACTGGTTGAGCTTGGTTACACTGACCTTGATTCGTACTTCGCGTATGACAAGGCTGCAGCAGATAATCTTGATTGGTTCTATCATCTTACCGGGGGGCTCACTCATACTGATTTTTTCGCGGTTCGGCCGACGGATTATTCAAAGGCTAACGAAGGCGAAGACTTTGAAGACATTTGGTAAACTAATTAGTGAACAAGAACTAGAAAAAGAATTATATGAAAGGACAGAAACAGAGTAGAACTGATGCGCTTGAAAAGCGTATGGCTGCAGTAACAAATGTATTGCAGCATTTAATAAACGAAGTAGATAATTTAAAAACGATGGTCTTTGGCCAACAAGAAATAATCAAACAATTAGAAGGTTACGAAGATGCAATCGAAGAACTTAAAAAGAAAGTGGCTGAAGAGCCTAGTGAAACAGAGGAAGCTTTCTCCAGCGGAGAGGATAGCTAATAGATTAGGGTACATGGGTTCGGCGTTTATGATGACGAGCCCACACCTATTACCAGATGCTATTGGTATTAAAACATATATTATAGCTGGTTTGATATCTTTACCGCAAGTAATTATAGCAAAACAATGGAACTTAGTATTAGTAAATATGAACGTAGCAATAGCCTACACAATTTTATTTTTTAAATAATGTGGAATAATGAATGGAAAAAAGGTGAAGATTACCCTGCCAGTAATTACATAGGAGGTTTATTAAGATCAGAAAAAGGCAGATGGGTATTAAATATAGACGAGAGCAAGTATAAGACTTTGAAAACAAGTAAAGAGGTGTTAAATGAAATACAAAAAATAAATAATGAGTTGGAATGAAAAATGGATTAAAGGCGAAGACTTTCCTTCGTGGGGTGATACGGACGTATACAAGAAGACTATATCCGGGGGATATTTACTCTACGACGAGTCGCCCAGAGATGCATACCAGCGAGTATGCAAAACAGTTGCGCGTAGACTTAACAGACCAGAGTTAGCTGAAACATTTTTCAATTACATTTGGAAAGGCTGGTTAAACTTAGCAAGCCCCGTGTTATCTAATACAGGTACAGATAGAGGTTTACCGATTAGTTGTTTTGGTATCGATGTTGCAGATAGTATACACGATATCGGTGCTAAAAATTTAGAGATGATGTTGCTCGCTAAGCACGGCGGTGGAGTTGGCATCGGTATCAATCAGATCAGACCCGCCGGCGCTAAAATTACAGGTAATGGAACATCAGATGGAGTCGTACCATTCTGCAAAATATATGATTCAACAATCCTTGCAACAAATCAAGGATCAGTTCGACGTGGAGCTGCAAGTGTTAATATCAACATTGAGCATGATGACTTTGAAGAGTGGCTTGAAATCAGAGAACCGAAAGGAGACGTTAACAGACAATCGCTTAACTTACATCAGTGCGCAGTTGTTGGTGATAAATTTATGCGTCGCCTTGAACAGGGAGATGCAGACGCTAGGTCTCGATGGAGTAAACTTATTAGAAAACGAAAAGCAACTGGAGAACCGTATATACTCTTTAAAGGAAATACTAACAAAGCAAATCCAAAAGCGTACAAAGACAATGCCTTAAAAGTACACATGACAAATATCTGTAGTGAGATTACATTACATACAGATGAAAGTCATAGCTTTGTTTGTTGCTTATCAAGTTTAAATATATCTAAATATGAAGAATGGAAAAACACAAACCTTATTTACGACGCTATATGGTTTCTTGACGGAGTGCTCGAGGAGTTTATACAAAAAGCAAAAGGCAAAGTTGGCTTTACAAACTCAGTTAGATCTGCGGAAAAAGGCAGAGCGCTCGGCCTTGGCGTACTTGGCTGGCATACATACTTACAAAAAAACGGAATACCCTTCGAGGGATTAACAGCACAATATGAAACTAGAAGAATATTTAGCCAGATTAAAATCGAGTCTGAGCGAGCGAGTAGAGATCTCGCTGAACTTTATGGTGAACCTCTGTGGTGCGTTGGCACTGGGCTTCGTAACACTCATCTTAGGGCTATTGCTCCTACTGTGTCTAATAGTAAGCTTGCCGGTAATGTTAGTCCTGGTATTGAGCCTTGGGCCGCTAATGTTTTCACTGAACAAAGCGCGAAGGGTACGTTCATTAGGAAGAACAAAGAACTCGAAAAAGTCTTAAGAAAAGCTGGGTTAAATACTAAAGAAGTTTGGGATAAGATAATGGCTGATGGTGGTAGTATACAAGACTTACCATTAGATGACTATGGTTATGTTAATAAAAAGCTAGTGGTATTATCTGAGCAAGATGATTTAGAAACTACGGGCTTTGACAAAGTTAAAAACGTGTTTAAAACTTTCAAAGAGATTAATCAACTAGAGCTTGTTAATCAAGCTGGTATACGCCAACAGTATATAGATCAATCAGTTAGTTTAAACCTAGCGTTTCCTTCAGAGGCTACACCTAAGTGGATTAACCAGGTTCACATGGATGCTTGGAAGAAAGGTATCAAGACCTTATATTATATGCGTACTGAATCAGTGCTACGCGGTGACATTGCTCAACAGGCTATGGACCCTGACTGTGCTGCTTGTGATGGCTAAAGGCTAAAAGTTATGACTTTTTTATACATATAAAAACCAATTCATATAAAAAATTCAATAATCTATACATATAATTAAAAAAGGGGAGGCCGTTAAGCTTCCCCTTCTTGGTTACAGGAACTTTGGGTATGGCGCCCATTTTCTTCTTGTTCCTATTCTTTTGGCATTATACTATAAACTGTTTTGCCATTTATTTTATCAGCTTTTAATACACGTTTACGATTTTCTTCAGGTAAAACATAACTTACGTGTACCCATGATGGATTTTCATCAGTACCAAATTCCCATATAAGTTGGTCAAAATCTAAGTTGTCCCATATAAACATAAACATCTCAGCATTGGTAGCATAACCGTAGGTATCATCAATATCAATTGCTTCACCTTTACAATGTTGACTCGTTTTAGAGCCTCCTATCGCTTTATTTAATTCTTCTGAGCGAAACATACTATTAACTTTTATTGGTCCGCCTACGTGCGCTCTAAGTGGCTCAAACACGTTTTCAGCAAGTTTACTCATAGCTATTACAGCTTCAGGGCTTGGCATATTCTTTATACCTTTTCTTTTAGCAGTATTAGAATGAACAGCTTCACTGAGTGTAATATGTTCGCTTATAATAAATTTAGGTACATTCATGATTTAATTTATTTATTTATATGAAATTTTATTTCATTTATTAGTTGATCTTTAGGTATTATTAACTTAAAGCTTAAATTAGATGTCCATTGTACTATTGGTTTATTGTTTTTAAATAAAAGAATAGTTGGAACATATTTTATTTGATTTTTTAAGTTAGTTTGTTGATCTTCTAAATATATGTAAATAACTTTAACACCGGATATATAATTAGGAAGCTTTACATCATTTGCAGTGTTCCATTTTGCATTAACTTGCACTATTTTATAATCTTGAGAAAAAACCCAAGTACTAAATAATAATATTATTAAAGTAATTAAATTTTTCATTGCTACCTACTTTTTTTAATTATTTCATATAGCTTTCCGTCTATTTTGTCTAATTTATTACTATTTTCTTCAACTTTTTCTTGTGTATTTATAATAGTTTCTCGAATAAGTTGATCTTTTAAATCGTATTCTGTTCTGCTAATAGTGGGCTTTGGTAATTCTTTAGCTAATTCTATGTCTGCTTTTAAAGCAAAATACATTGCAGCTAATGAAATTGCACCACCAACTATTAACCCTACAGTCTTTAAATCTATAGTTACTTTGGTTGATTCATTTATTTCTGGTGCCATTATTTTTTACGTTTTTTACGCCTAACATTTTTAACTCTTTTTGGTTTACCAGCTGGTTGTCCTAAACTTTTCTTTTCTGCAATTTTCTTTCTTTTTTCAGCAGCGGACATTTCGTTTGCTGTCTTAGGTGTTTTGCTTGAAATTCTTTTTGAAGGTCTACAGTAAGGAGTACCTCTTTTTTCGCCAGCGGTTCTACCACATGGTTTACCAGTACGAACATCAATCCATTTTTCTTTAAACCAACGTTTTAAGTCTGCGCCTTTTTTTGTTTTACGCACAGCCATTATTTTTTCTTTTTAGATTTATTACCCCAGTTAGCAGCGCCTACTTTTCTGCATTTAGCCAATGCACCAGAAGCATACGCTGATGGAAATACTCTATATCTTGATTTTACTTTGTGATAACACGCATCTTTTTTTCCCATAATATTAGTGTTAGTTATTTTAATTTTAATTTTTCTAGTCTCATGTTAAGATTTAAATCTAAATCAAAATCATATAATCCTTTTTTAGGTTTTCTTAAATCAAGTTTTTTATCCTGTTCAATACCAAGTTCATAGCTTTGCCAACCTAAAATAGATCCTATTCTTTGTATATTTGAAAGTTCGTCATTCATTGCATTTTGTATTTGTGAATTAAATACAGACGCTCTATCAACCCCGACATTTGTAAACGCTGAAGTAAATTTTAAAGCAGCAAATATTCTAGGATCACTAAATGATTCTATTGGCGCTGTAAAATCTTCCCATGATTTAATATCATAAGTAAACACATCATAACCTTGCCTTAGCTTAGTCACTTTTGATTTAATTGGTGGACTAATAGAAAAAACTTCATATGCAGCTTTATCATACTCAGGTCTATCTTTTAATGACTCTGTATATGTTTTTAAAGCCATGTTTTTAAGAGTATATATAACAGCTCCTCTTGGTCCTAAACCACGTAAAAATGTGTCCATAGTACCGCTAGCGGCTTTAAAAGCAGAACTTTGTACAGGATTTTCACCTTCAGAAACATCAACAACTTCAGTATCACTAGAGTCGTCACCATTAAACATTACTGAAAACAAACCTTGTTGTAACGTTGAAAATATTATATTTTGTAAAGCACCGTAATAAAGAGATTTAGATATATTTGTCATTTTGTTACCCCTACCATCTTTTAAATCCAACAATGCTTTTTTCATTAATCGATTGTACTGTATAGGTGTATTCGCAAATGCAAGCACTAATCTACCTAAGTTACCTCTTTGGTCAGCACTAATTCTATCAGTCCTTGATGATTGCTGTGCTTCTTCAGATAATGCAATCCAATCTTTAGTAGCTGCTTCTTTTGCTTTTTCAGGTGTCATACCTTGTTTTAAGTATGTTTTTTGTCTGTTTATAAAAAATGTAGTACCACCAAAAGCAATAGCAAAACTATCCATTAATCTTGTAGGTGTAAATCCTAATTTAATTGCTTTACCCGTTACAGTATTAAACCAACTTCCTGTACCGCCTTCTAACATCTGTGCAACTTCTGCTTCACTTACATTAATTTTTAATCCATCTCTACGACCTACTAAATAATCAGAGTTCCATAGTTCATTAAATGTTTTAGTAAACTCTTTAGGATTAGACATTACTCTGCCAATAGCTACAGGATTATTATCTGTAAAATTAATATAGTTAACAGCAGATAAACTTTGTAATACAGCTGACTTAGTATTTAAAAACATTACAGCACCTACAGAGTTATTTACATAATCTAAGTATTTATCAAATTTATTATCACCTGAAGGCGTTCTATTAGTACCTCTTTTCATTGCTTTAATAGATCCTTTCAATGCGTCAACATAGTTAGTTCCAAACTTAGCTTGAAGCCTGTTCATTGTTTCAGGTGTAAAAAAGGCATCGATGTTTTGCATCCATTCACCTAAATGCTCTTTACGTTTAGTACCTTGAAAAGCTTTTAAGAAATCACCAGCAATACTACCTGACTCCCAATACTTTTCAGGACTAGGGTAATCGCCACCATTAGATTCTAATATTGTTGCCGCATACTCTTTAAGTTTAGCATTATTTTCAATAACAGATAATAACTTTTTTTCACTAGCAAATTTAAGCCCAGGTATATTTTCTACACCCATTTGATTCCAAATCCATGTTCTAACAGCATGTTGATTATTAAAAGCCGAGCCTTCTTCAATAGGTTTTCTTAACATTTTATGAAAGCCAACGTTTAAGTTTTTAAAGTTAGCATTTATTTTATTCATTTTGTCAGAAATCATAGCTCTTTCTGTTGCTATTGCAAATTCACCTTCATTAAATTTGTCAAGTAAATTTTCTTTTATAAAAGCCATATCTGCATTACCTTGCTTGCCTTTGCCATATAATGGGTACATTAAACCGGCAAAGTCTTCATTAGAGTAAGGTACAAACCATGTTCCTTTTTTACCAGCGCCTTCAATACGAGCGGTAGCTTCATCTATTTTAACACGCATATCTTGGCCTGTTGCTCTTTTTATTATGCCGTTAAATTCTTTTACAGTTCTAGGTTTTTCTTCTTTAAACTTTTTAGATGCTTTTACTTTAGCTTCTAAAGATGCTTCTTTAACTCCTTCCCAAACTTCGTAGTCATTTTTATCTTTAACTTCAACACCCATATCTTTTGCGGTTTTACGAAGTAAATCTTGATACTTTTTGTATTGTTTTACATATTTTGTAGCTCCAGCTTCTTGCATAGTTTGCCATACAGTTTTACCTGTAAGTAAGTCTATAGTGTTTTTAGCAAGCTTTTCATTACCTAAAAATCTAAAAATTTCTTGATTAGATACTCTACTATGAAGCCCATCCATAACAGTTGAGAAATTATATTCTTTTCCAAAAGCACCTTCAAAACCTTCTCTTGATTTGTTAAAAGTTTGTTTGTTAAAAACACCCTCTTTCATTGAGCTATAACCGGCTGCGCTAGCAAATAATCTGGGTTTTAAATGCTCTAAATACATTTCTTCAATAGAAGCCCCTTTTTGTATATATCTAAATCCAGAAAAACCTCTAAGCGATGTATTTGAAGCTCCTTGTGCATCTTTATGAAAATAATACAAGCCTTGTTCTGCTTTTTTAGGATTTGTCTTTTTTATTTCATTATAAGAATCATATACAGTGCTTTGAATAGCAAAATCCAAAGCTCTACCATACTCTCTATGTGCTTTTAAAAGTTCCAAGTCTTTATTTGTTTCTGTTCCTTTTAAAACTTTTTCGATAGATTTATATACTTCTTTTTTAGTATTTTGAGGAAGTTTTGTTCTTTTATTTATAAGCGCTCTTTTAAATTCTTTTGTAGAAGTTGGTAAAAATTTTCCTGTTTTAGGGGTTTTTAGTTTTTCTACTCCTTGAATATTTTTAATAAGTTCAATATACTTTGCTTCCGCTGAATTTACACTTTTCCATGCTTGGTTAGATAAATCAGATAATTTAAGAGGCAAAGCGTTGTCTCTAGCTTCGCGTGCATTTACCGCAAGACCAGCCCTATTTGCGTTATCAAAAGCTGCAATTGTATTTATATCATCAGTTGTGAAAAGCGGTGCTTTTTTACCAATAACATTCATAACACTTCCCATTAAATCTTTATAAGATTCAATTACTACTTCTTTATTTTTAAAATTTTCAGCCTCTTCTTTACTTATTTTAGTTAACTTATCAAATTGAGGTGTTTGAGTATTTTCTTGTCTAGCATTTTCTAACTCATAAAGTAAATTTAATATTACTTGACGGTTTTGATCATAATCACTTCCAAGTTCAGTTAGCTTTCGAAGATGCGCAGCTGTATCTTTACTTAGATCTTTAAACTTTTTAGATGCCAGTAAATCATTTGTGCCATCTCTTAGCAATGCTACTTCGTTGGCATTAATAACATCTTTATTAAGCTTTCTAAGTTCAGTATTGGTTACATTACCGCTAATTACTTTTAGCAAGTTTTGCATTACTGTATTTAGCTTTTGAGGCGCAGCTCCATCAAATGTTTTTGTTAATATTTCTTTAAACTCTGGATAAGATACAAGCTCTCTAATTTTACCAGCAGCGTACGTACCTTCACCACCTTTTTGTTGAGCGGTTTTAACATTTAATCTTTCACCTGTTTCCACCATTAAATTTGATACAATCCATTTAGGTATACCAGTAGCGGCAGAAGTTTCAGTTATATTTTCGCTTCTTGTATAATATTGCTGTGGCATTGTATTATAAAAAGCTTTTAATCTAGCTTCAGCGTCTACATTAGGTTTACCATCTAAGCCAAACCATTTAACAAGAGCTTCGTTAGTTGCTTTGGGTGATATTTTACCGTTAGGTTTTACCACAGCAACGCCGGTTGATTTTATAATATCATCAACAGTAATTACATTTTTTTGATTAAAAGTATAATCATTAATATCAACGCTTCTAACTTTATCTTCAAAGCCTTCATTGTTTAAATCTAGCTTATTTACTAAATCTATTTGTTTTTTATTAATGTCTTTTAAAGTCCTAGTTGCTCCTTCTGTTGTTCCACTGTAACCGGTATTAACAGCTCCTTGTAATATTTGCTCAGCGTTTTCCGCTGTGTCTAAGCTTACATTATAAAAATCTTCTTGTTGCTTTACTGTTTTAAACTTTTCAAATATAGCTGGACGCCTTAAACCCAACATTCTTACAGCATATCCGCCAAAATCTACAGGGTTAGGTGTAGACAAGTCATTAAAAGCGGTAGGGTTTTTTTCTAAAAACTCAGACATTTTCTTTTTATTGTACTTAGTCGTATCAACAGTTTCGCCATTTTCTAATATATAAAACGGATTTGTTTTATATGTTCTTGCTAAATCAAGTAAATTGTTTTTAGTTTCAGCAGAATAATCTTCACGAGTACCTCCTTTGCTTTCATCAAAATATTTAAGCTCATTAGTTATAAGAGCACCGTTTAATTCAAAAAACTCGTTTTCATATCTAGCTTTAGTTATAGGGTCTAGTCCGCCTGTACCGGCTTCAAATTCTTTATAAGCTTGTTCAATAGTTCCACCATAGTCTTCTAACATACGTTTTACCATAGCGTCTTTACCTGCTTTATCTGACTCAACAATCATTTGAGGTAAAGATTTTTTACCAGTAGCTTCGCCTTTGCCTTGTAAAGCAGATATTATTTCGTAGTTCTTTTTAGATATATCTGCAAACTCTTTACTGTTAAACTTAACATTGTATGCTTTAGTTGCTTCGACTTGCTGAGGGGTAGGAGCATTGTTTATTTGAAGTTCTATAAGTTGTCTCATTTCTTTAGTACCTTCACCAAATATATCAGACTTTACAAATCTACCTAAAAAATTAATTAAATCTTGCCCTGTTTCTAGTTTTGTTTGACCTATGTTAAGTTTTTTACCAACTTCTACAACATCATTTTTTAATGACTTAAGTATTGTAGGAGAATAAGCTGATTCTAATACTTCTGGTCTACTTAATAGCTCTATTATACTTGTAACAGCTTCTTCGTTGTATTTAGTAGTACCTTTTTTAAAATCATATTTTTCTTTTAAATGTGCTTCTAAATCTACTCCTGTTATTTTTTTAAATTCAGGGTCTACAACTAATTCTTTTACAGCTTTATCTACTGTGTTAAAAAATGCTTCTTTAGCTGCTTTGTTGCCTTTAAAAGCAACTTCAAACATTCCATGTGTCATTTCATGGCGTAGGTTTGCATTTGCCCATTCAATTCCTTCTTTTACTTTTATAGTAGGAGTACCTTTTATCATTGAAAATTCAGCATCATTTCCTTTACCCATTATATCAGCTGAAACATTATATTCTATATTAACAGGCCCTTCATAACCCATTTCTTTATAAAGATTACTAATATGATCTGTAGCAAATTGTCTTCCTTCATTAGTATTTAAATTAAACTGTTCATTAACACCTCTGTAGTTAGCAAAAGATATTAATTTAAGACCTGTTTCTATATCTCCTTTTTCAAAAGCTTCTGTGGCTGTTTTTCTAATTTCAGCATTAGATTTAAAGTCTTTAGTATTTAAAGATTTTAAACCAAAAGCAGAAAATGTAAGATAATTTGTTAATACTCTTTTACCAACTTCAGTATAATCTCCGTAGTTTTCATCTAAAAACTTATTAAAGTCAGCATGACCCCCTAAGTCTTCTATAAAAGTTTCAACAACACCGGCAGCTTCAAGTGAAACACTACCAGATACGCCTGACTTTACAACTTTGTCAAAGAAAGGTCTTAAATAGCCAAATCTTTTCTTAAATGGATTCCAGCCGGATATTCCTTGACCTACAGCATAAAAAGTACCACCTGAACCAGCTCTAAATCCTGCTGTTTGCATAGCGGCTTCTTCAAAAGCAAACTTAACAACGTGAGCAGCTCCTTTTTGTATTTTACTTCCTGCATTTAAAACTCTTGCTAATCCAGTTGCTTCACCTGCAACAACACCAGCTACAGGTCCCATAATAGCATGAACTCCGGCTAATTCAAAAGCCATAGGCACAAAAGCACCAACTCCTGAAACAACGTTATCTGCCATAGTCATACCCATAGCGTTAGTTTGTTCTTTTGTAAATGATATGGGATTTTTTGGATCTGCAGCGTTATGTATTCTTTGAGCTTCTTTGTATCTTTCAGCAATAGCTCTATCATTATCCCAGTCGTTTAAAGTTTGAGAACCATACATCATATCTATTGTTGCATCAACAGCAGATTCAGCAAATAAACCTACTTTAGCAGCAGCACCGGATGCTTTTAAAGACGCTGGGTCCATGTTATTATATAATAAATCAGAAACAGCATTAAGATCATTTTTAAGCTGTATTCCATATTCTCTATATGCTTTATAATCTAAAAATGCAGTATCTCTATCTTCTTGAGACAATACATTAGGAGCATAAAAATTACCTTGCTCTTCATATTTTGCTATTTGATTATAACTGAGCTCTATAGTTTTATCTTCTTTATTTATTAAACCATCTCTATATAAAGCTTTTTTTAATCTACCGCTTGGTTCTTTTTCAAAATTAACAACTAAAGTTTTATTATTGCCTTCATTGTATCTTACAAAGTTTTCTTTAACTAAATTGTTTAAAGTTCTGTCTAAGCTTACTGCAGGGTGTTCTTTGGGAGGGGAAGTTCTTTTTATAATATCTTGGAAGTATGCACGGGAAGCATCATATTTTGCTTTTTTAACCTCTACACTTTCATTACCAGGAAATATACTTTTGTTTTCGAAGTCTTCAGTTGACCAAAATGTATCTGGTTGATATTCTGTTCTTTTTGAATATTTTGATCTGCCTGTTTGTTTAGTTTGAAACCTAGCTTTGCTAAAAGCTTCTCTAGCGGCAGTCATGTTGCCAGTTTTTAAAGCTTCAACAGCTTCTTTAAATGGGCCGCCTAAACCAGCGTGTTCTTTATATTTGTCTATGCTTTCTTGTGAAAATATATTTTCTTCTAAATCTTGTTTAGTCTGTAACGATTCTTGCTGTCTTTTGTTACTAAAAACATTAGAAAATATAACATCATTTTTACCTAAAGTTTGAGCAATTAAATCATTAATACCATTGCTATCAGCTTCTGGGTATCTTCTAATTAATTCTTCTTTAGTAGCGTCAATAATTTCTGGTTTTTTTCTACCAAAGTCATAATCAGTTATAGCTCTATTTGCAAATGTACCTAAATCAACACCGTATTTTCTAGGGTCAGTAACTACATCATCTACAATATTATATATATCGTCTACAAAAACATTAGGATTAGCTAAGTTAACATTGTTAATGTTTGCTCCTGTTAATTTTGTAAAGTTTTTAGTTTCTTCATCAACTGATTGATTATCAATGATAAAGTTATTAAACTCTTCCAAATAGTCTTCGTATGTTTGAGTTTCTTTACCTTGCCTATCTAAAAGCTCTTGTTTTTTATTAAAGCTAGATTTACCTATTAACTGTATACTTTTGTTATCAGCAGAAGTTACAGTAACTTGATCTGTACCCGGCGCAAAATCAACACTTGTAGTAAAGCCATATTCATTATAAGCTTTATTTAAAACAGCTGTTCCTTCATCTTCGTTGTCAAAACCTTCAAATTTAATTGGTATTTTAACTTCTTTTAATACTTCAACTTCAACTTCGTCGAAAGGCGGTTCTGGTTTTGTTTCTACAGTTAAGCTAACTTCATCAACTAATGGTTGCTCCAAAGAAGAATCTTCCGAGCTTAAGTCCGTACTGCTTAAAAGGTCTGTCGATCCTACAGGTGCAGTTGTTACCGCAGGATCTTTTTCTTTTTTTAACTCAGCTTCTATTTGCGCTTCGTTGCTTTCTAGTAAAATGTTTGAAATTTCTAAATCAGTTTTACCTTGACTTTTTAAAATTTCCACGTATTCATCAATATAATCTGCCATAAAAAATTATTTTGTGTTTGTGTTTAAATAAGGTTGTATTGCTCTCATTTGAAGTTCTGTTAGTTCTTCTCCTCTTTCATATTTGTCTAACATTTTAATTATTGGTTCTAATGCTTTTAATTCTTTTCTTTTAGCATCAGTTTCAGACATTACATTATCTCTCCAAAAATTATATCTTCCTTCATTTGTTTGTAATCGGTTTAACTCATAATCTAAAAATTTAACAGGTGTTCTTCCTACTATTTTATAGTAATCAAAATCATAAGTTCCGGCTCCAAGTTTTTTGCGTGTAGGCTCTAATGCTTTGTTTGTAGCATACTCTATAATTTCTTGTTCGCTAGCATCTTTTTCAGGATAATTATTTTTTCCTAAATTAGCTTTAGTTCTTTTAGTCCAATAGTCTAGTATTGGAACAGCATCGGCGCCAGTTGCTTCATCTCCATTGTTTGGATTTACTGTAGTATTTTCTAATACATATGTTTCAACGTCTCCTGTTTTAACAACTTTAAATTTATTATTAGACATGCTTTGGGCTAACTCTAAATATGTGCCTAAGGCTTCTGGAGCAACTTTACCACCTACATCTTTTTGCAAAGGTTTAATAGCTATTTCTGTAAAATTTACAATGTCTATAGGTGTAACTTTACCATCTTCTGTATCGGCTTTAACTTCTTTTGGTATAAGTTTGCCTTCATCATCAAATATTACAGCGTTTTTATCATCTATAGCTCCTACTAAACTTTTATTAAAATGTTGTATAGTTCTATTTATAAATAATTCTTGCTCCATATTTGTAGTTACTTCATCAGAAAAATCAATAAGACTAGTATCAATATTTGATGTTCCAGAATCTGGTGCTTCTGTAGACGTATTAATTCTTTCTAGTTTACCGTTCACTCTTCTAGTTGTATAATATACATTATTATAAATATCCGCTATTTGTTCATCAGAGTATTCAGTTAATAGTTCTTTTCCTACATTTGTTAAAGTGTTTTTAACACCCTCGTTTTGTAAAATTAAATTTAGATTAGGTATAAATGCTTCATATACCCTATCGCCTTTCTTTTTTGGAATAAACGTACCAAGAGCTTTGTAAGTTGTTTTCCAGTTTTTCGGATCAGCTTGTTTGGCTGCTTGTATTCCTTGCTTAGTAAACATGTTTTGAAGAAAACTTTGCTGATCTGTAAATAATTTAGAATTTGTTACTTGCTTAGTAACTTCAGGCACTATTCTATTTACTTTACTTAAAGCTTCTTGTAACCCAAATACAGTACCAACTTCACTTTGTTTATTTTTTATTCCAAGAGTAGTATTACCGCTACTATCTAAAACTGGCTCAAAGCTAATTTTATTTCCTTCACCATTTACATTGAAGTTTTTCAAATATCTTAAAGCTTCAGGGTCTGTTGTAGCAGAAACATTACCTTCTGTTCCTATGCTACCAAAGTTTACTTTACCAGCCAAGTCACTAACTTCTTTAATAGTATTAAAAGCACTAGCAACACCAGTAGTAAGGGTGGCATTAGCTTTATCTCTTTTTTCTAGCAACTCTTTTGAAGGCATAACACCTTTTACTTTTAGTTTATTTATTTCTTGTTCGTATTTAAAAGCTTCATCTTTTAATCCGCCAACATAGTTTTTTATACTATTAACATCAAGACCGTAGTCAGGCGCTGCGTTTAAAACGACTTCTTGCTTTTTGTTTAATTGCTTCAAAGAAGCTTCATCCAACTCAAAGTTTTTAAAAATCATTTCTTTTTGCTCTTTTTGTCTTTTAGCAAATGCTGATACAATATCAGTACCAAATTTTGCAAAAGCCTGAGCTATCATTATATCTCCTGTAGGGTCGTATATTTGAAATTGTCCTGGATTTTCGTATGCTCCCATGTTTAATCTTTGTTTACTTCTAATTTACCATTATTCCAACTCGTTTCACCAATAGCTCCAGCAAACGCACTACTCACGCCACCCAAAGCGCTTGACCATGCAGCGCCTTCTGCAGATTGCGCTTGCGCGGCTACTTGTTGTTGTTGACCTAATTGGCTTGCAACTCTATTTAAATCTTGATCTACACGTTTTTCTTTAGCACCAAATTCAAATTGATCAGCTGCCATTTCTGCTTGCTGTACACGTTGTCCTTCAGATATTTGTATACCTTGCAGTCTTTGCTGTTCAGCCATTTTAACTTGTTGCATTTGAGCTTCACCTTGAGCTGCTAGTTTTTCATTCTGAGCTTCTTGTTGTTCAATGTTTGCTGCAACGTCTTTCTTACTTTGTAATGCAGCTTGAGCTAATGCGGTAGCGCCACCAGCACCTGCACCTGTGGCTCTTAGTGTATCTAATGTATTTGCTAAAGCAATATCAGATTGCTCCATTTGTATTTCAGCAGCCCCTGTAGCAACACCTAAATTGGCATAAGGGTTTGATACCATTCCTGATAAATCTTGCGCTAAACTTGATAAATCAGATATATTTGAAGCTAAATCCGGAATTGCAGGTCTACTGTTTTTAATACGCTGTAATTCTTTATTTAAAGCTCTAGCTCTTCTTTCTGCTGCTCTTTTTTGTCGTCTAGCTTTACCGCCGCCTATTATACCGCCAAGTAACGCTGTACCGGCTGAAACACCAACTGCTATGAAACTCATATTATTTATATTTTTCGTTAAATTCGTCCATTGTCATTGAAACTATTTCTTTTTCTAATTCTTTTAAATCTTGCGTATTAGAAGGGTTTTTATGTACGTTTACAAAAATAGAATCTTCCAATGCGTATATTAATCTTTTTGATCCTGGTTTTGAAATAGTGAAACAAGGCGCAATATGTTCAATAATTTCACCATTATTATTAATCAGCACACGGCCAGTTAATAAAAACCACGCATGCAAATGATTGTGTATCGCTCCTACAACTACAGTATCAGCTGGCATTTTCATTTGTCTTAAATATATACCGTCTGCAAAATAATTAGTAATTGGTATATCAGGAACAACAGCAATTGATTTACCGTCTCCATGTATACCTTCTAAGTCATTATTCTGTACAAGAAAATCTTGCATTTCTTGCACTGTTTTTTGTAGTTTACCCATTTAATTTAATTTAATAAGAAGAGCCAACATACTCAGCCGAAACAGCAAATAACTCGTGGAAATCACCTGTTGTATCTGTTTCAAATGTTACAGTAGAGTAAAAACCTTTAGCTCCTGACTTTTGATTACCATTTGCACCAGCATTACCAACATCGTATAATATAACTCTTCCAGCATATTTATTAGAAGTTTGAGACACTGTGTCATTTGCTTTTAAATATGCAAAGTATTTGTTTTCTTTTTGATTAAAACCAGCATAGAACGGTTGTTGAACACCTGCCTCAAAGTATTCACCATCTTTAAAGCTAGTTATTTCATCTGTTACTTTTTCATAGTCAGTAACAAAGCTATCCATGTACCAGTTATTTGTTCCTTCGTAATTTATTGTTTTAAAGTTTTTAACAAGAGAAGGCTGCGCGTTCATTGTAAACTGTATGCTACTTTTTGTAACACCGCTATTATAAAAATTACCTCTTTCAGCAAGCTCTGAATTATGCTGCCATAATTTATTATTTTTTAAACTGTAAAAATTATTACGTAAGCTAACCATATCTTCTGGGTAGTATGTATAAAAACTTACCCAGCCTTTAATACTTTCATCGAAGCTAAGTGTATATGATTCGTCGCCTTGTAAAGAAATAACATATTTCTTTTTATAAATATCCCAAGCGCCTTCTAATTTGGTTTTGTTTTCTAAATTATCTCTAAACCAATCTTTCATACCATACGATGATATTTCTGTAATACCGTCAGCTGACAAGCGTAATACCGCGTTATTTCTTTTATCTGTAAAGTATTTTCTATAACCATAGACAGCGAAAGATTCAGGATTAGTACTTATACCGTAGTTACCAGCGTAAGGTACTATTTGTCCGATGACTAAGTTTGTTGAAGTTACTGATCCGCCACCTTCAGCAGAATATATTGCGTCTTTATCTATTAACGCTCTACTAACTTTTTCTTCTTGGAATATTGTTAAATTAGTGTCTTCAGCATATAGCTTTTGAATACTACCATTAGCGGGATCAACACTTTTAGTTATATTTTCAGCTACAGAAAATACATTAGTGCCATTAAAACCTGTTCTAGAATTATATATACCCGAATATATTAATGTATTTGTTCTTTGCTGTGATTCATCATCTTCTTCAACTATATATGCTTTTTTACCTAAGTCAGTAATAGTGTTATTATAGCCACCACGTATTCTTGCTTCTTCTAAATACCACCATTCAGAATCATTAGCTGGATCAGGCGTGTTTGAAGGATTACCACCAGCCCATTCTGGACTTGTAGTAGCACTACTACTATCTGTCAACTTTTTAAGTATATATGTATTATAAAATGCTATTTCTAATGATGCCATAATTATTAAATATTACGTGTTTTTATTAATATTAACATGATGTACCAGGATCACTAGTTCCAGTAGAACAATCAACACCAACAACTGTACTAGGGTCATTTAAACCAGCATATACTGTATTAGGTGGAATATTAGTATCTTCATTTTCAGGATAACCAACAAAATCCAAAGTACCACTAGCTATAAGATAGCCATCAGTTTCATCCCATCTATCAGTAATATAAGTTCCTATTGGATCATAAGGCTTAAGTACAAATTTAATAGAAACATATCCTTCTGAATAGTTATAAGCACCACTAGTTCCAAATGCCCAAGCACCTCTTTTGTTTAATAAGATGTCTTCGAAAAGCATATAAGCAGTAATATTTTGTCCAGCAGTTATTTCAGTTGCATCTAGTAGTATACCTCTTTTTGTAGGGTCTGAACCAGAGTTGTAAGTAGATTTAGCTGTGCCACTAAGACTAGTACAGTCATCGCTATCAAATTCAAACCAATCAACAAATGGAACATTAGTACTGTATCTTCCACTACTAGTTGGATCAAACCAATCGTTATTACTACCACCTGTAGCAGTTACAATTTGCATAGCTAAAGTAAACGCTCCTGTTTGACCTAAGCCAGGAATATTTGATTGCTCTGAATAAATATTATTTACTTGTATTCTATGCCCTACTTTTCCTGGATAAGTACTTGAACAAGGTATAATAGGTTTTTGATATATACTACCTGTACTTGTTACAAATCCACCTTTGTAAATCCATTGGCTAGTTCCTGTATTCGTAGAAAGTGAAGTTACAGGATCAGCTATGGTTATTTGTACTGTATCTGAATCTGTTAAGAATCCAGTTGATTTATTAGCATCAGATACTTTATAAGTTACACTATAAATATCACCAGCAGTAAGTTGTGTTTCATCAACAACTGTAATTTTACCGCTTTGAAAACTTCCTTCATCTGTTAATGAAGTACCAAATGCAGTTGTAGAAGCACCAGCGCTCGGTGATAACATTGTTTGACTTTCAATTTCTAATACTAACTGAGCATCTGTATTTGTTGCCGCACCATTTAGAATAGGTTGTATTGTATCACTAATTTCAGTATCACCTAAAAATATTGTTTGATTAGACAATGAAGATCCTAAGCTTGGATTATCATTTAATAATTCAACAGACATATCATGGTAAGAAATATCTAATGATGCTGAAACAAATTTTAAAGTAAAAGTATAAACATCTGAAGTGCTGCTACTTTCTAAATAAGCAAAATCTTGTTTACAATTAATTTTATAAACGTCTGGACTTGTACTTATTAAATCAAGTTCAAAAATACTATCATCGTTGACAACAGAAGTTCCATTACCATCTAAAATGTTGTTAATTGTTGCTGTTGTACCTGACATAGCTGTTCCAGCTCCATCTATTGGATTAAATGAAGTTGTTATAGGTAAACCGCTTGGTGTACCATCATAATTATTAGATTCATTAAAAACACTATTAAATGAAGAAATACCAGCAACGCCATCAAAGCTTTGAACTATTAATTCATTTAAGTCAGCTATTAAGCCTGCTGTAGATGATTCCCAATATATATCTAGTAAAGACTCAGTAGCTTCCGTTTCAAATACAGCTAATTGAGGTAAAAGAGTATTGTCGGCAGCATATTGAGTTGCAAGTACTCCAACATTACTACCAGAAGCGTTGTTTTCAAAAATATCTACTTTAGCTATTAACGGGTTGGAATTTACATTGTAAAAGCCAGTAAATGGGACATAACCACTAGCACCAAATTCTGATGCAAAAAAGTCTGTTTCTGTTGCTATTTGCGTTACAAAATTGTCAACTCTATCTAAATAAAGCTGTTCAGTGTATGGTGATATAGTTGTATTATTTACTCTACCATATAATCTTATGCTACTTGATCTATATTTATCTTGATCAGGTCCTACTTCAGATAAATCTCTTGGTATTTTGTTTATATTATCAGAATGTAATACAATATTAGCTATTCTATTTAATTCAATTGGTGATATACCTGTAGGATTTCCATTTAGTATACCAGGCAAATAAACGTTGTAGTAGTCTTGTTCAGTTTGTTTTATAACTATTTTATAACTATACCAACCAGTTTGATCTAACGTATAAACGTACTTTGGTTCTTGAGTTCCTGTTGCTGGATAACCACCTGTATATAAATAAACACTAGATATTTCTTCTTCAGTAACAATTACAGTATCGCTTCCAACTAATGTTGAGCTCACAACTTTTGTAAAATCTCTTTGCTTTGCTCTTAAATATTCACCAGCCTCAACAGTTGATGTAACATCTAAACCTATTATAGTATATGTAGTACCAACTATTGTTGTACCTGTTTGAGGTGTATCTAATGTAAATGTTTGCGGTATTGCATATAAATCATCACTAGGTACTACAGAATTGAATATTATTCTTAATGAATCACCTACCCAATCAGCAACACCAGGAGCCCAGCTTACTTCTTTATAAGGGTGAAATAATGTAGAAGCAGGAAACTCAGATATACCAGTAATATCTTCAGAAAGAATTACATCTGATGCTCTACCATATTTATCAGTTAATACTACACCAACTTGATAATTTCTATTTTGTTTTAAACTATGCTGTGGATATGATGCAGCTAAAGGACTTATAGTTAAATTTCTTTCTTGAGCAGATATATTGTAATCTAAAAACTGCGGTGAGTTTCTTCTATCTACAAAATTACCATAAACAACTCTATTGCTAATTATTTCTTGCGCTAACGCTTTTACTGGTACTTTATCTGCAACTCTTGTTGTTTCAGCAGTTGTTAAGGTTTTAAAAGGCTTTTGAGATTGATAAACAAACTTAAAGTAATTTTTTTCTGGCTTATAAGTCGTTTCTATATTAGCTTGAACTGTTGCTACTGGTACTGATTGCAATACTTTTGCAATATTAGAATCAGATTCAGTATATATAAGTTCAACTTCTTTAATTTTATAATCAATAGCTATATTTGAAGAGGGCAGCGGCACATAAAGCTCAATGTTATTAATTAAGTTTTCCATAAAAGAAACTATAGTCGATTGATATGTTGCACTTTCATCATCTGTGCTAAAAAAACCTCTTTGCTTAGGGATAAATAAAGTTTGTGTGTATGGTGCCATTAAAGAGTAAGTATTGTCTTCATACTTAAATCTATAACTTAATCTTATAAACTTTTCTTCAATAAAATCAGGATCGCCGCCCCATGAAGCATTACCAGACTGGTCGCTCATAGTAGTTCTTGTAAATTGTATTTCATTACCATTTACTGGTAAAACTGCTGAAATATCTCTATCAACTGTTACGGTAGTATTGGTTCCTACTACAACATTATTTACAATTCCTAAAAATACTTCTGTTGAAGTATTAACACAATAATCACCTACTTGAATATCTGTTGTAGCACCGGCTATTCCAAAATTAAAACCAGTTCCTGAAGTACCATTAGCCGTGCCTGTAGTTTGATAATAAACATCAATTGCTTCGTATGGTGCATACTTTGCTACTGATAAATGTTCTTCTTTTGTATAATATGGTGATGGATCTGTTGCGGGATTAGCAAGTGCTTTATCAACATCTATTACTCTTGGCTGATTTCTATTGTCTGTAAAAAATAGTAAATTTTCTAACAAGTTTATACCGTGCATTGGATAAAGTGTAGAAAAATTAAGGAAAATACCTTTTACTAAAGGCACAACAGTATTAGCAGTTGCATTATATCTATATATGCCGCAAGTTCCTGTTGCAGCATCTTCAGAGGTATTATCGGTACCAAATATATAAATAACATTATTTACATCATCAGCTAAGGAACCTATAAAACTAATATCAATATCTATTTGCAGTTTTTCAATATTACCTCTAACATTTTCAACTGCACCAACATCACCTGCTTCCGACTGGCTAATAGTTACATTAACAGCATTTCTGTATTCACCATTGGGTACAATACGATCGTCTAAGTCTTTATTCATCTTAGACTTTAAAAATGTATTTTTAATTTCAGCCATTTAATTCTAGTGTTTTATCCATTTAGCCTTGTTTCTAAATACTTGGCTAATTTCTTCTAGTTTAATATTTGATAATCTTATTTTAGTATTTCTAAGAGCAGCGCTTTTATCTCTTTTTAATCTTTGTACTAAGTACTCTGGTTGATTAGCTCTTGTATAAATAACGTTATATAATATATATTTATACAATGCTTCTTCTGCTAGCTTAGGTACTTTTGTATCTCGGTCATAAGCAAGTCCATCAGATATATATTCAAACAATATTAGCTTATCAACTAAATCACTTGAAAAACTAACTTTGCCTTGCGTTTCATCTATTACAAACCAACCATTTGTTTGTGTTGTTTCAGGGTTTAATCCGTATCTTTTACCGTAAGCATCTAAATAATAACCGCTTTCAAATCCTAAAACGTTGTAGCCATTATCAAGTTCAGTAGATGAAAACTGCCCTGTAATTTTTTTAGTATCAGCATTAGCCCATCTTTCATTTATTTGTGAAGTACTTTCGATGTTGCTTGAAAAGTTATCCTGCATTGGAATGCCATTACCGCTTTGTACAGGTGTTTCAGACGGTCTTTTAGTAAGTCTTGTAGGTTGTATTATTCTACGCACACCTAAATCATCAATCCATGATAAGCGTACATAGTTAACATAATCCTGAGGTAATATTACAGATAAGTTATGAGGCACACTTAGTTCTTGGCTTTTAATACTTTTTAAAGTATCATAGCTAAATTCTTGTAAACCTCTTTTAGCATGGAATAATACATCTGTTTTTTTAACTCTTTGTATCAATTTACCGTCACCCACATAAGCGACCATAAAGTTGTCTATAATTTCTTTTAATGGTATGTATTGATAATTACCATAATTGTTTTCTGTAGTGTCTCCAAACGCGTCCTGATCAGCGTATTCGCCGCCATCTAATCTTTTTAATTGTACTGCTACATAAGTACCAGCTGGAATCGATGATCCCGTTGTAATTTTATTAGTTGTTACACTAAATGAAGAAGTATACTCAGTCCACGTTTGACCATCTGGACTAGTATAAAGTTTAAAATTATTTAAAGGATAATTTATATTGCTAGGGTCATGAGAATAAAATACCAAATCGGTATTAAATGTAGTTTGAAACGTTGTTGTTGCACTACTGGCATCAAAAAACGTTTGAGAACCTGAATAATATTGTTCGTTATTTTCTGTTATTTGCGCCATTACTTATTATCTTTTCTCGTTAATTTCTTCTTGTTGTGCTTGTTGTGCAGCTATTTGTACAATTTGTGGGTCTTTTATAACAACACCACAATATTTAAGTATATCAATAACTAACTTATTTTGTTCTTCTGCTATTAATTCAAAGTTTGTAGAAAACCCAGCAGAGTATACATATTGACCTTGAGCACCAATACTAAAGCCCCATTTTGGGTCTTTTGGTTTAATAATTAAGTTAACGTAAATTTCTTCAGGAGTAGGATCTATGATTATAAAAGGATTACTAGTATCATTAACAGCACCACCTGATCTTCCAGTGCCTGTAACCCATATTGGATCATCTTCATTTGGTGCAACTAATTTGTTACCTCTTATTTTAGCCCATTCTTTTCTATCCATTCTATCAGCTATAGAAACAGTTTGGCTTCCACCATTAACCCCATCATACGTTGCTTCAACAACACCTATTTTAATGACTTGTCTACCTCCAATGTAAGTCCAAAGTTGATAGCCATTAGTAATACCTGCTTTAGACCAAGTTCCTTCATCTGTAATAAAAGGGTTTAGCTTGTTTTCAGCATTTATATAAGAGTTAAAAAACTCTGTATCGTTTTGTGTATTGTTTTGATTTTTTCTATTAGCCTGGTCGGCATCGGGAAAGTATGAATTGAATATATCCAACTGCACCTGAGTAGCAATGTTGTTAAATTCATCAGGTGTAATATATCCTCTTTGTTCTTTATTAAGTATGTAAAGGACTGTTTTGTATACTGTATTTACGTTTACTGCCATTTATATTTGTTTTAAATAATAGAATATAGAGGCGGCAGCACCACCTCTATAACTATTATTACGTGTTTATATCAATTTTTTCTCAATTGATCTATATACTTCAACGCCTTCGTCTGTTTTTAAGAATGCAGCGAATGCAGAGTATGGGTTTTCATCGAAAGGAACAGTCATTAATTTTCTATTTGTAGCTCCCCATGTAAACGTTCTTTGATCTTGAGACAGTTTAATAAGTCCTAACTCAGCGGCTTTGATACCAAAGTTTCTAAGCTGTACGTTATCATCATTTGCTAATTCAATAAATAATATTGGATTTCTTTTAGCAAATATTAATAAATCTCGTTTAATTTCTTTAGAAGACATATTAGATACTTTAGATCCTAGCTCAACTCTTAATATAGCCTCAGCTTGATCAACTTCCATATCTCTAGCAGCCATTAAAGCGTCAATTTCTGCTTCAATCCAATCTAATTCATTTGTAGCTTCTAATACTTCATCTTTTTCAGTATACTTATGCCCTTTATGAGGGTGATACAATGATAAAAGCTTTTGTAATTGCTGTCTTTCTTTTGGAACATGCAAGTGACCGTTTTTAAACATAATATGTCCTAATGTACATTCACCTTTTTGTTCGTCTACAAAAACAGAATTTTGATTAGTAGCGTATCTAATTTCTTTTTGTACTCCATTGTTTTCATCAAACCATAGTAAAGGATATTTACGTGTATGTCTTGATGGTAACGTAAATGTTAAAGGCATTTTATGTCCAGCTAAAAAATAATGCCTATCTTTAATTTCCCATTCAGGTTTTTTAGGTTTTGACTCTTTAACCTCAACAACGGGTGTTTCTAAAATTTCAGGTTGTGCCTCAACTGCTTTTGCAGCGGGCTTTTTTGCAGCTTGTTTTGCCATAATATAATATAATTAAATAATTTATGTATTAAAAATGATGCGCTAAGCCCCGTTTTGGGGCCTAACGTATCAAACATTGTGCGCTAGTACTAGCTAGCTTTGAAAAGTACGAAGTTATTAGCTCCTTGAACACATAAACATCTTTCAGATAAGAAGTGTACGTTCATTTGATCTTCATCAGAAGTATAAACTCCTCCAACAGATCCAGTTATCCAAGATTTCATTCTTCTATCGTCAGCTTCAGAAGCTCTATAACGAGTATGTAAGAATGGACGTCTGATGTTAGTTCCTAAAGTTTGATCATAAACAGTAGAAGTTCCAGCAGGAATTAATACACCATCGATGTTATCAGAATCTCCAGCAGCAAAAGAATTGTCACCACCACGAGTAGAAGCATCGTTTAAGTATTTCCAATCAGTCTTGTAGAAATCATAAGAACCTCTTCTGAAACCAGTAAATCCAAGATTTAAAGCCATATCAGCAGAGTTTTCAAATAATCCATAAGCAGTACCACCATTGGCACCAGCTGAAAGACCAGCTAACATATCGTCAATATCAAGAGAAGTTTGTCTGTCTAAGAAAAGCATGTTTTCTTCGATAGCTCCTTGAGAATCTAAGTTCTTAAGAATATCATCAAACTCAGGAAGAGTTCCACCATATCCAGTAACAACGTTACCTCTGCCTTCAATAGCAGCAAAAAGACCTTCAGTACCTTTAGCTCCTTGAGCATCAGCAGAAATACCACCAGTACCAGCAACAGCTTTTTCAGCTTCAACTAAAGTCATTTCTAAGTAATCGTTGAATCTCAAACGAGTTTCACCTTCAGCTTTTAAGTACCATAAGAAACCAGAATCACCAGCTTCAGTAGCAATTTCAACCCATCCAATTTGAGCAGTGTCAGATCCATTAACTCCATATTTATCTTTAATGATAATAGGTGAGTTACTAAACTGAGTAAATTGAGGATCAATAGTATCTGCTTGTCCGCCAGTTCCTTTATTGAACTCAGATCCAAATACAAATACTTTTAAAGGAGTACCAACAAGAGCAGCAGGCCAAGTAGCAGCGCCAAATGGGTGTGCTTCAACTGTTGTAGCTGTAGTTCCTTTTACAATTGCTTTTGATTCTGTACCAGTAACAGGATCAATAACTACAATTAAAGAATTAAGTCTAATAGCTTGATTTTTACCAGCAGCAATAGAACCAGCACTATCTTCGATAGTAATAGTAGCATCGTTATTAGCTGCAATAGTACAAGCGTTATAAGAGATGTGTAGTCTGTTTTGTTCAGACCATACAACTTGATCAGATGTCATTGGCATTTCAGCGCCAACCATGCTTAAGAATCCAGAAAGCGTACGGTTTCCATATCTTTCTATTTCTTGTTCGTAAATCTCAGGTAAATACTGCTGAGAGAAGTCATTTCCAGCTCCACTTGTAAAATCTAAGTAAGAACCTGGAGTTATAGCGCCTTTGGCGAGTGTAGGGATTAACGTCCCAAACGTAGGTGCAATAGCCATAATAATACGGTTTTAAGTTTAAAATTTCTTTTTAATTTTTAATTTACTAGAGTCAACACCATTAATAGCTTTTACTTTTATACCGTTTACAAACACGTCTTGCCCTGCTAGAGACTTCCGGGCCTCGCCTGAGATATTCTTAGACTTAGCTTCGATCTCTTTAATAGCATCGGCTTTACCTTGTTCGTAAAACTGTTTAATTAAAGTGTCAGCATTTCTAGCTGCATACATAGCTTTGTGATAACCTACTGGATCTTTTACACTGCCATCTTCGTTAAGGAACTTCCCTAAAACATTGCCAATGTTCGATTGTGTTTCAGCTACCGACAACGGATTTGATAACTTATAATTTACTTTCTTTTCACCTAAGTTGAATTCAAAACCTTTGAACTCATTTGAAAAGATTTCGTTACTTTTAGCAATAAAATCCTGATGCTGTTTTTCTGCAACTTCTTGTTGTTGACTATATCGGTTGAAAAAGTCTATCGCCTCTTGTTGTTTTCCAGATACACCAGGTCGTGACTTCACTTCCTTATAGTAATTATCTTTTAAATCATTCAAAAAGGTTTTAGCTTTTGCTACCTCTTCTTTATACGCAATTTTCTTTTTGCGCATTTCTTTTTCGTCCATGGTGTCCTCATCAATTAAAAAATCTTCCAACATCATGGTTACGTCATCTTTGTCTAAATGTGGTTTTGTTTTAGAATAGAATTCTCTTATTAATGCCACATCATCTACTTTAGAATAATCAGCGTTTAATCTAACATAGTCTTCTATGCTACCGCCTGTTTCATTCATAAATTTTACAAGACTATCTATATTTTCTGGAAGTTGAGCTTGTGCTTGTGCTTCCTGCAATATTGCTTCTTTGTCTTGTAGGGTGGTGGCACCCTCATTGCTGCCTTCCACTGTTCCTTCGGTACTACCTGTAGTTTCATTGTCTACAATTTCTCCAATTACATTTTCTTCTTTTTCTTCAACGGCGTCCCGTACTTCTTCAACCACTTTTTCGCTGTTTGTCGCGTTTTGGGGTTGTCCGACAATATCATTGCTATCATCTGTGATTTGCTCTTGAACGGCATCTTCTTCTTTTTTTGGTGGATTAGCTAAGTCAACTTTAATAACTTCTGGCTGCTCCATGTTTTTTAATCTAGGTTTCTTTTTTATTTTAAAAGTACCTTCTTCTTTTACTTCAGACATAATATAATAATATAAAATTAATAAATAGTTTCTTACTTAGGATCGAATTGTTCCATACCAAAACCACCCATAGTATCAAAGCCAGCAGATTCAAAATTCTTTGGCCCTGTAGATCCTTTTCTTTGTTCAATCAATTCTGATTGTTGTGTTGCTTGTATTTTTGTTCTTTCGTCTTTACGATCTTCTTTGTATTCTTCATTAGTTTTCTTAGCGCCTTCTCTAGCTTGTGCTAATTGCATGTTAAAATCAAATTCAACTTGCATTAATTGTTGTTTTAAACTAGCTTCTGTTCTAAGCTTTTCTAATTCAAAACCGGCTTTAGCTTTTTCAAGTTCAACTTTACTAGCGTTAAGAGCTTGTTGTTTTTGTACTTCAGCAAGGGCCGCTGCTTCTGATGATTGAGCATTAGCCTGTGCTTGTGCTTGAATATTAGCTTGTTGCACAGCTTGCATTCTTTCTTCTTTCTTTTTACGCTTTAACTTAATTGACTGATTAGCTAAGTCAATGTTTTTAATATTACGTATATCTATCGCATCTTCCAGGTCTATACTTCCTGACTGTAACGCTATTTGTATATTTTGTTCTAGCTTAGCTTGTTCCTCTTGATCTGGTTCTAACTCTAAGTAAATACCAAAATCAAATATATTTTTATCTTTAATTTCTTCTAATGCTTCAACATTAAAAGGATTTATACTATGTATTAAAGATGAATAAGTTAATGGAAACTTAATAGCATCAGAAACTCTAAGCGATATATTTTCACAAGTTTTTAATGTTAAATATAAACTAGCTTGCAATATGTGCCTTGTAGCCGTATTAGAATTAGCAGCAGCAAGTTTTTGAATACCTACTAAAGCATCTTTATCCGGTGTACTACCATCACGTGCTTCATTTAATCCCGTTACATCACGTATCATCTGTAAGTAATACTGGTATGTATTAATTAAAGAAGCTATTTTAGCTTGACCGGATGATGTTTGTAATTCTTGAATAGGTACTTTACCTCTGTTTAAATCACCATCTTGTGTTAAAGATCTACCAACTATACTACCAGTTTGAAAATACATATTAAGTGCTTCAGCTGGATTATAATTAGTACCGTTACCCAAATCAACTTCAGCTAAACCATCAACATCGAGATATACACCGTCTGGCACCATTCTTGACATTACTTGTTGTAGCTTTAAATGCGTTAATTGAATCATATCAGCAAAGCTAGTTATACGGCTTACTAAAGATTCAATTCTACCTTTATACATTTTAGGAGCACAAATACTATAATTCATTTGAACTTTTGTTGTATCTGCATATGGTCTTGTCATATTTTCTGCAAGCTCCCATTTAAGCATTTTATTATGACCTAATATTTTTGCACCAGAATAAAGAACTTCTATTGCTCTAAACGCTTTTTTGAAGTTGTCACTTTCTGGTGGGTTAAATTCGTCGGTTTTTTCAATTGCTTTTTCTAAACCAAAATCAGTTTGTTTAATTTTAAATACTTGGTTTTTAAATGTTTTGTATTCAAAATAAATAACCTGAACAGTATTATCATCATTATTAGAATCGTAATTATGCGTATAATTATAATTATTACTATTGTATGATTGTATTTCTTTTAAATCTTCATCCGTTAAGTAAGGAAATTCTTTTTTAAGTTCTGGTAGTGAAATGTTTTTAACTTCGCCTACATAGTATAAATCTTCAAAGTTTGGATCTTCTGTGTAGCTATAAACCATATTAGCAGGGTCCACATAATCAACAGTAATACCCTCAGCTTGATTAAAACTTGTTTTAGTAGCAGCAATACCTATAATAGTTAAATCTTCTATTAATCTTCTTTTTATTAACTGGTATTTATTTTTATCTAAAAAGTTGTTTATTAATTCCTCTTGAGATATTTCAATTTGCTGCTTATAGTTTAATTGTAAATATAACTCTAAGTCTTCTTTTGATTCTGGTAATATATTTTTTTTACCTAAATCGCTTTTAGCAAAATCTATTCCCGTAGCTTGCTTAAGCATTGCGTTTATTTCTTGCTGCTGCATATCCTGCATAACATCTGAAGCAAACATTGTTTTAGCTCTTACTGAGCCGGGGTCTTGACTATATGCTTTTATCTCATGATTTCTTTGAGACATACCGTTAACCACAATATCTACAAACTTTGGTATAACAGGTATTGGTTTCCAGTCAATGTTTAAATATGAAAGATCACCATTTATAGCGAGTTCATCTTTGTACTTTTGTATAGATTGCTCACCTCTTGCATAAAGTCTTAACCTATGAAAGTTTGCGTAGTTAAATCCATATCGAGTATTACCCCAATTGCTACCAGCTCCATCCCACCATTCACCTTCTATAGCGCGGCCTACTTGAAGTCCATAATCTAAACTATCTTTTTCTGTATCCGGTACTACCTGATCGGGAAAAGAACTTTGAGTTGTAGTATAAACCATTTATTTAATTATTTTTGAACTATATCCTTTGTTATCAAATCTTTTTAAACCTAAGTTAACAGGTTTGTTTTGTCTTGGTGCTACAGGTGTATACATATGTTTATTACATGCCATTATAGCTAATCCTGAACTAATTGAAGCATCATGCTTCGTTCTGTTGTTTATATTAAATTTTACCCAATCATTTAATGTCCTATTAAAGTACATATCACCATAACCATCTTGTTTTAATCCTACATAAGTTTCTATATAAGATTCTATTGCAGCAGCATGAGCTTGTTTAATATCTTCACCAGAGTTTGGTATACCACCAATATCTCTTTCTGTTATAGATAATTTATTATATACTTTATCTGGACGATTCATAGAAAAACCTCTATAGCCTCTTCTTTTAAAATAATATAATAATCTAGGTTTGTTATTTTCTGCTAGTATTGGCATACCATAAAATACACATGCCATAAGTACATCTTCAAAAAATATTTCTGCAGTTTGTGGTCTAGCCACATATTCTAAAAAAAATCTGTTTGGTGGTACATCTTCCATACTAAACTTAGTAAGTCCATGCAAAGCACCATTAGATCCTCTTTTATCTACTGTACCAGAAATATCATAACTATCACAACCAAACGCACCTAAATGCTCATTACCCGGAGCTTTAACTCCATTCTTTATAATTACACGGTTTTGTAAATGTTTAGGTGGAATCCAAGAAATATAAAACCTTCCGTTGTTATTTGGCACAAATTGTACCTGTGTATCTTGAACACCGTCTACCCAGTGAAAACTTCCACGAGTAACTATTTCTGTATTTCTTAAATCTCCATTATAATCTATTTGCTCATAAAGCTTAGTTAGATTAAATAAAGATTGTTTTGCTTCATCTCTAAAAGCATGTTCCTCTGTTCTAGGAAACTGCCTATAAAATTCGTTTAAAGCGTCTTGATCATCTTTTAAACCTTCAGCTTCATTTTGCCAGTGCTCTATTACACCAACTGCTATTTCTTCACCATCGATACCTTCGATTGGTTTTTCTGGTGTATCGAAGACAGGTATTCCATAAGAATCAATGAATCCTTCGTAGTTCCACTCCATAGGAATGAACAAAGAATATAATCCTGAACTAGTCTGTCCATTGCGGTTTCTTTTTGTAACATCTGATTGGTAATATAGTTTTTTAAAATTTTCACCTCCTTTGTCGAGAGCATTTGATGTTGATCCCATCATACACTTACCTACAATTTTAGATCCCAATCTTAAACAAGTTTTTGTAACTCGCCAGTTATTTAATATGTTATCAGGTCTTTCCCACTTACCACTTTCGTCATGAGCTAATAATTTTAGCTTTTCACCATCATAAGAGTTATCACCTGTGTTTTTCCAGTTTATTGTCGTGTCAAGTCCTTCGAGTTCGTCGGGGGTATCGTTTTGATCCAGTTTCCTTCTAGTGAGTTTTGAAGCTGGTACCCTGTAAGCGAGCTCTGTTTTCGGCCTATCCATTCCGTCCTGTATCGGTTTGAAAAAGAACGGGTAGTTGGCTGAAATAGGGACGACCTTATCTGTGAACATTGTTTTTGCATCGCTACCGGACTTGGATAGTATTCCGAATCTTGCATCACTGGATATGGTTGCTTGGTTAACAAGTTCTCCTGAAGCCATAAACGAGAATCCTGATCGTCTATTTTTAAGGTAACACATTCCGTAGCATCTGGCATCGGCTTTACAAGCTTCCCAGAATATAAAGAATATTCGGTTTGCTTCCCTATAATCTGGCTTCCCAACATCAATCTTTGACCACTGCAAATACATGTAGTGAGTACCAGTAATATAAATAGGCTTGTCTTTCTGTAGGAAGTGAATACCCTCATCACGTCTCCTAAATTCTTCGTTAATATAATCATACCACTTTTCTTTAAAGTCGATCGGATATTGTTTCCAATCAAATACACTTTTTATTCGTTGTAATTCTTTAGGGTACTCTGATGGCACCCAGGCTTTTTGTTTGTTAGAAATTACATCTTGTTCAGGCGGTAAACCTATAACTAAATTTTGTATTTTAACGACTTCGCCAAGTAATCCATTTTTACTAATTATAACAATGTCATGTTCTTTGTTATAACCGTATTGCCATTTCTTGGACTTATTAAGGCGTTTTACCACCTGAGGTTTGACATAATCTTCTAATGTTTCAATTAACGTTTGTTGATACATTACCTAGATCTACTTTCAGCAAACCCAGCAAAAGTATCTTTTTTAGTTTCTTTCTTAGGTTTGTCGTTTAACATATCTTCTTCGTCTTGTATACGTTGTAGTATTTCAAACGCATCAAAGATTGCTAATTTTTTTGTAGCTGCTGCATTTTTTAATCTGTCAGCCGTAATATCATCACCTGAATCTACTATCGGCTCTTCAGCTACTTTAATCAATTCCTCAACTGCTTTTCGCCCAGCTTGGATTATATTCTTTTTCGTTTCCTTTACGCTCATATTTAATAACAATATCATTAGATTTCATACAATAAAGTCTCTCATCATCGATGATAAACTCAAACTCCCCAAACGGTTTAAATCCTACCAGGTCTTCTGGGTTGATTTTAAGCTTGTTTAACGAGCTATTACCAATTTTTAATATACCAATATGCTTTTGCTCTTTTTGAGTCTTTAAATTACTTGTTTCAACTATAGGTTTTACAAAACAATAATCTAAATGTGCACACCATTTATCAAAACTTTTATAAGCATATATTTGATCAGGTGATACTAAGTACATATCATCTTTAAAATACGTGCTACTTTTTTTTTCTTTACCCTTAATATCATAATAACTTCTAAATATGTTATGATGTATCATAACTATATCTCCTACCTTTATTGGTGAATCAGGATCAATAGTCGGGGTTGCTAATACCAATGCTTCTTTACTAACGTGACGAAAGCTCTCTATACTAGTATTTAATAAGAGGCTATTGTCGCCTATTTTTTTCACGTTGTTGTATAAAGAATTATATGGTTTTACAATAAATCTTGATACGCTTTTCATTAATATTCAAGATCGTATTCTACAGATATTGCCATATTGCTGTTAAACTTTTTCCACGGCATTACCTCATTGTTCTTTTTTATAAATATATTATAAGAAGCATCTTGATCTTCAAATAATATTGCATTGATAGTGTGACCACCGTAAACAGACTGCCCTACTGAATAGTGCATTGCTTCATTCTTGTAATCAGCACCTATACTGATTTTACGAATTTTGTTGTCCATTGTTTTTTATTTCAGTGTAACTACCGTCTCTTAGATCTATATTAACTGCGCCATACTCTTTTTCTAGCTCTGCTTGAAATTCTTGTATTTCATGACTAATAGTATGAAGCGCATGAAGTAATGAATGCTTTTGACCTTCTAAGTCTCCTATATCTGTAAGTAATTTTTCCTTACTAGACATTTGATCTAAAATTCTTTTTAACTGATCTTCTTTAATTTTTGCCATTTGATTAAATTTAAATTAATTGTTTTTACTTTTTAATTGTTTGGTACTTTTCAAAACCGCGTGAACCAAAATACGCTACATATATTGTGACTAATAAAGTTTTTAATAATTCAACCCAAGAGCTATCTATATCGAAAGCTATATCTAACGAGTCAAGTATAATATACAGTGTTGTTATAACTGTTAAGTATATCAATGTTAATGGTCTTGTGTTTTTTGAAAGCCATGAATCTGATTTCATATCAGAATCCCAACGCTTTGAAACATTTTCCATTTCTATTATATCCATCTCTAACAACTTTAAAGCTGTTTCTTTATCTTGAGGTGGTAAATCTGGGTCTTTATCTATTAGATTTTTAACAATACCAAACACACCTTTGTCTGGTAATACATCTCCGATCGTATTAATAAGACCGGACTTACCTAAAAGAAATTTCCCGACTTTTGTGTCTTTAAATTTCTTTTTTGGATTTGACATTATTTATTTCTTTTCGTCATTGACTTATATTTCTCTTCGCTTATTAAGCCAGCCTCATATCTTTTTTGTAAGTTTTTTGCTCTTATTTCTTTTGCGGTGAGTACTTTAGTAGTTTCTCCACCATAAATTTGAATACTAGGCTTTGTTGTAAATATTTCTTCTGCTTTAGGTGTTTCAAATTCAACATTCCCAACTTTAACAGTTTTCTTTTTCTTTTTGTCATCGTCGTCGTCGCCATCCCCAGGTCCACCGTTCATTTTAACTGGTGACTTGTACATTTTTAAAGGTCCTTTATCACCTTCCATTTTAACTGGAGACCCATACATTTTAACAGGTGATTTTTCGTCAGCCATTGCTTTATCAATAGCTGATTGGCGTTTTGATTCATATGAACTCATTTTTCCATCTTTATCCAAATCGCCTTTCATCATAATAGGATTTGTAGATTTCATTTTTTTGCCTGCCATTTTAAGCGGAGTAGATTTACCTCTTCCAGGTTCTTGTTTATAAGCCATGATATTTATTTTTTGTTATATGCTTCTTTTTCCCAGGGTAAGTTTTTAGCGCCTTCATTCATTTTACAACGCGCATAAGTTTTACCTTTCCAATATACATTGTCGTTATCATAACTTAAGTCACCTCTTTTAATTTGATCAACATGAACCATCTCATGTCTTATGACTTTTCTTATTTCTAACGGGGATTTAATTTTTTCATTTATTGTAATAGTACCATTAGCATTAGTTCTACCTAAAACATTTTCTTCTTCATTCACATAATATATGGGAGTAGTATTTATGTTTATAGGTGGTTTTATTTTAAATGGCATTATTTTAATTTTCTATATACTATTTTTCCTTCGAAGTCACCTGTGTAATCAGCAACGATAACTTCACCGTTTATTCTGTATGATACATTAACCGCCCAACCTGTGTCAGGATGTATTATTGCGGATTGTACTAAACCTTTTATTGATTTAAGAACTTTTTGTTTGTAAACTTTACCTTTTATAAAACTAAAGTTAAAAGCTGTAATACCGTCTTTTTCATTCCATAAAAATACGTTTACATAGCTACTTTCTTTTGCGATCCAAAACCCTTGAAAGTTTTGATTTACTCCTGAAGATTTTGTAAGATCCATCTGTCCCATTGTGAGCAGTGGAAATAATAAGATTAAAATAAATTTCATTGTAGTGTTAGTTAATTGTTGTATGGAAACTTTTTGTTCAAGTAATCCTTCCTTTGCCCGCATCCACAGGGTATGTTTAACCCATCGGACAATTTATCAACTACAGTTTTAATTCCTGTAGCCTTAGTAAATTTTTCAATAGAATCCCCTAATCCTTTTGACTTATTTACCATATTTTCCTCTTACCCCTTTAGGGCTTGATTTTTTAGATCCGCCTTTACCAGCCCATAAGTTTTTACAAGCCCAGTACCTGGCAGTTAGTTTGTCTTTAGCTGTGCTACACTTATGTCTAGCCTTAAAAGACTTTCTAGCAGCAGCAGAATAATTATGACCATATGAACTGTGTCCAAAGTGTATAATCTTTTCTTTACCGCCTTGACATGCTTTAACCACTTTCTTTTTATCTTTCTTAGGGGATTTACGTGGTTTATTGCATGGCATTTTGTCTTTATCTAATCGTGAAGCCATATTATAATTATTACTTGTTATTCTTCTTTTTTACCTTGATTAAGCTGATACCATTTTGTAATTGTATATCCTATTGATACAAGTAAAAGCGTTATTTTTAATATCGCATCTACTCTATCAAATATAGACATAAAAAAAGCAAAAGTGTTTAAACCATATACTTTGATGTCATCCATTTTATTTGCCTTTAGCACGCTGAGTAATTGGGCCGTTAAGCTCATAACTTTTGCATGGGTATTTACTTATTGGCATTCCATTTGGTCCAGAGCTAGACCCTTTTTTATGTGGTCTACCTTCTTGACTTAAAGGACCGTCCCAAATTGTATTTGCTCCTAAATTACCGTTTTTTGTTGCCATGATATTTTTGTTTATTATATTCCTAATATTGTTTTACCTAATTGATCTTGTAGTGACTCTTGTACTGTTGGTACTGGTACAGGCTCTGCCATTACTTGTGCTTTTGTAATGTCTCTTTCTTCAGGGCCACCAAACACACCTCCTATAGTACCTAAAGCTTTTAGATTATTTGCAGGACCCGCTGAAACTTGCGGTACAGGTGCTTCCGATGGAGTATCTACTATAGGGTCAGCTGCAGCGGTGTTTAACTCTTCAAGAGCGCCTTCAACTGCGGAAAGTCTACTTTCTATTTGATTATTAGCTCCAGCTGCATTAGACATTGCTCTTGCTTCTTTTCTTTTTTTAGCTTTTGCTATTCTTCTTCTTCTTCCTAATAAACTTCCTGCAATACCACCTATACCAAATAATCCGCTTTTATCTGTATTATAAAGAGCATTCATTGATGAAGCCCCTGCTGTTATAAAACTCATACTTACCTGTTTTTATCTTTATTCATATAATCTATTGCTTTACGCAATACTTTATCAGAATATGTATCATTAGTCATTATTTTATTTGATTTTGTCATAGGTATATCTTCTTCGCCTAACATAATACGGTATATTCTACTTATTAGCTGTTTACACTTAAAAGAGACTTTATAAATATGATACAATTGTGTGGTCCTGTTTCTTTTTCTCCAAACAGTTATCCAACCTTCTTTTAACAATCTGTCCCAGCGCAACTTATCCCAGCTATAAGCATAAGTACCGATCTTATAGTCTTGCTTAGTAAAATGTTCTAAACAATCAAAATATATTAATAATTCTAAATCCGCGTCTTGCAGGTTATTATTTCTACAAGCCCATCTTCTGATTAATCTGTAATGTTTTAAAATATTTAACGCACGTAAATCATTAGGCTCTAACCTTCTCATAAAACTATAACAACATCTTGTAATTGAATAACTTTATATATGACTTTATCTATTTCTATACTGTGACCGGCATGCTTGTCGTAGTATATTTTACTACCTTCTTTTATACCTAATACTTCAGATCCAATAGATTTTACCGTGGCTATATTATATCGTAGATCGTCTCTAGCGTTTTCAGCTAGCATTAATCCACCTTTTGTTTTTTGTTGTCCTTGCTTTTCAGGAGTAACAACTATATATCTACCTATTGCCTTCATTAATTCTTAAGTTATTAATTACACAATCAGTTGATAAAATAGTTGTAGCTACACTAGCCGCATTTCTGAGAGCACTTTTTGTTACAAGTGAAGGATCTATAATACCAGACTTAATCATATTTACCATATTACCTGTAACCACGTTTAACCCTTTGCCTTTATGCTGTGGGTAAACTTCATCAAAACCTGCATTAGCAAGTATTGTTTTGTAAGGTGCTTTTATTGCGTCTAATAAAACTTCTTCGCCTTTTGTTTTTGACGATGTTAAAGTTGAAGCATTCAATAATGCAACGCCTCCCCCTGGAACTATGCCTTCTTTGATAGCGGCTTTTGTAGCACAAATAGCATCTTCCACTCTATCGCGCTTTTCTTTTAGTTCAACTTCAGAGTTTGCTCCTACTTTTACTATTGCAACTTTAGCGGATAGCCTAGCTAATTTTTTTTCTAGTCTAACTTTATGTCCTGGTAACATTTTATTTTCCAGTTCTTTTCTGGTAGCTTCTATAGCTTCTTTAACTTCTGGAGTATCTTTTTCAACTTGTAATATAGTTTCAGTGTCATTAGTAGTTGCTTTAATACATCTACCTAACATAGATTCATTAACTACATCCATGTCATCACCTAAATCTTCATTAAATATTTTTGCTCCAGTTAAAAGCGAAATGTCTTCCATAATGGATTTACGAGAAATACCGTAAGTCGGTAAGTCTATTACATTTACTTTTATGTTACCTTGCAAGTTATTCATAGCTAATGTATTCAATACTTGTATATCTACATCACCTATAATTAACAATGATTCTTTATTCTTGATTACATACTCAAGTATGTTCTGTATTCTTCTTATATTCGGTATATTAGACTCAGCAATTAACACTAGTGGGTTATGCAGTTCCGCTGTACCTTTTATTTTATCTGTGATAAAGTGTGAGGCTTTCAGTCCTGCGTCGTATTGCATACCATCAACTATATCGATCCATGTTTCTGCTTCGTCAGTAGTTTCCATCATAACTACACCGGTTTCATCTACAGCTTTAAAAGCGTTAGCTATTATTTCACCAAGCTCTGGATCATTGTTGGCAGATATAGTTGCAACTTGGTCAATCATTTTACCGGTAACAGGTACCGAAATTTTTTCCAGATATTTTACAACACTATTAACAGCTTTGTTAATACCTTCTTTTATCGCTCGTGGGCTTTCTGTTTTCAACGCCTCTTGTGCGGATTCAATAATCGCATGGGCTAAAACAGTTGCTGTCGTCGTACCGTCTCCAGCTTCGCCAACAGTTTTTCTAGCTGCTTCTTTAATTAGCGTAGCACCCATATTTTCTACAGGGTCTAGTAGCACTATTGTGTTTGCTACTGTAACACCGTCTTTTGTAATAATAGGTCTACCTTGGTTGTCTTCCATTATTACGCATTGACCGCTAGCACCTAGTGTTGAACTAACGGCTTTTGTAAGTTTGCTTATACCTTCAAATATCTTATCCTTAGCATCACTGCCAAAGTTAAGATGCTTTACGATTGCATCTGCCATATTATATTAAATTTAATTAGATTATTACTTATGTGTATTATTACGTGTTTTTACGCAATATTACTCTTCTTCAACCCAAGGAAGTCCGTCTTCTTCTACAGGGTTTTCTATTTCTTGTTTTTTAACATCAAATGCTGCTTGTACCACGGCTTCTGTATCTGACACTACAGTTGCGCCTAACGCATCTTTTACCCATCCAATAACGATTGCTTCGGTTAAATCTTCGTAAGGTATATATCCAGGATCTGCTGGATCAGCTGAAAACTCATTTTCAAATACCTTTCTTACAGCTGTAACTGCATCTTCAACCTCGTAAGCTGAATATACTGTTATAACCTCTCCAGTGCTTACAGTATGTATCATGTCTAATATTTTCCAGTTTCCCATTATATGTTTATTTATGTAATTCTTATTTGTACAACGTTTCCATTTCTATATAAACCACCAATTGGAACACCTCCTGATTGTGCAGCCCCATCATTTGCGTAAGATGTTGATTGTTGTAGCACTGACATTAGTATTATACCGTTTTGATGAATATCAAAAGCATTATCTCTTGCTGCATCACTTGCACCAATACCAACCTGAAATACAGAGTTGTTGCCTGTGTTTAGTTTATTGTATTTACCAAAAGCAACCATGTTAGCATCATCTGCATTAACTTCTAAACCGAAAGCAAATGATCTATCACCAGAAGCGGTAGAATCTTTACCACCAGCCCAAGCATTAGCGCCTGAAGCCGTAGTACCCCATCCATTACTAAATGATCTAATACCTGAAGCGGTTGAGTTAAGACCGTGAGCAAAAGCATGAAGACCTGATGCGTCAGAGTTTTGACCGGTTGCTAAAGCATAATTAGCTGTTGCATTACTTGCAAGACCAATAGCTATAGAGTAATCACCACTAGCTAAGTTATTCTTACCCATCATAACTGCACTAATCCCTGATGCAATACCTTTACCAGCAACATCTTTATCACCTATTGCTATTGAGTTTGTACCAGTAGCCTCAACGTTGTCACCTATTGCTACAGATTGATTTCCTGATGCTATTGTGGTTCTACCTAGCGCAACAGATTCGTTACCAGAAGCTGTATTTGCATTACCCGCAGCGAAAGCGCCATAACCACTAACTGTGTGGGTAGTACCTAAAGCAGTAGCGTAATCGCCGGTTGCTTCACTAAAGTTACCTATAGCGATTGAACCAATACCACTTGCTGTTGTATTTTTACCAAAAGCTGTAGAGTCAGCACCTGTAGCACCTTTAGTTGCAGAAGCACTAGTAGAATTACTACCGTCTATTGCATCAGCTCCTGGTGTGCCGTAGTTTGCTTCATTACGTCCTTGTTTGATAATAGCTGTTCCTGATTGTTCCCATGGCGAGTTAGCTAATTCAGATACTGCTTGTGGCACACCGTTAGCATCACCTTTCCATATATATCCTTCTTGCAGGTTTGGCAAATCATTTGTTCTACCAACTGCAACAACTTCTAATTCACCGTTATTTGCATTTGATCTTGAACAAAATCCAATGTTTTGTATTAAGTTAGTGCCTATAGGTTTTATTGATGTAAGACCACCACCTGGTGAAACATACACCACTGATTTTTCAATAAGCCCTGAAGTATCAAATGTACCATTGAATGATCCTATAGCGGTTATATTTCCAGTGGCATTAGTACCGTAGTCTTCATTAGCAATACCATAAGCTGGCATTTTGTTTGGATCCGAGGCATCTGCTTTACCTACAACCTGTATGTCTTGACCTACATTGTACGTATCTATATATACAGGATCACCTTTTGATACCGCTTCACTGAATCTTACTGTTTGTATTACTTTTTGTGAAGAGTGTACATTTAAATCCACTTCATCTTTCCATGTTACTTCACCGGATGCATCTGAACTTAATAACTGATCTGTAGTACCTGTTGTGTCCGTAGAGTCATTTATAGGACCTGCCAGTGACAATGTTCCATTAGTTGTGGTTTTACCATTTAGTGTAGTATCACCTGTTACTGTAGCTGTACCACCAACTGTAAGGTTAGTACCCACAGCAACTGTAGTGCCCGATGAGATTGCTTGTATAACCTCTAAGCTACCAGTACCGGAGCCATCGTTTAAATAAACAATAGAACCCGTAGGTGTTGTTCCAGACGCTTGTGCTGTATCTTGATACAACAAGCCATTAACTATTTTAGATCCGCTAGACGCTACAGGTATTCTGTATGCACTAATATCGGAAAAAACATCTATGGTATGAGAAGCTATCGTGCTAATAGTGGCGTTCCTAGAAGGATTTCCAGCTACATCAACATCACTTATTAAAACAATCTCGTTACCGGTTAAAGATGATTTTTTTGGAAAACTGTATATTATCGCCATCTTACTTTTTTATTTTGTATTATATTTTTTAGTTCCTTTTCCATAACCACCCCTGTTTTTCTTCACAGATACGAAGCATTTACAGTTATGGTCGTAATCTTTACCCTTAAGCCAGTCTTTACCGTGCTTTTTTATCGCTGCACGCCTTGCTTTTTGGTTTTCTGCTCGCATTGTAGCTCTTCTAGTCGTATTTGCCGTCTTTAAATCGCGTACTTTCTTAGCTGTAGCGGCTTTTTTACTTAATTTCTGAGCCATTTACGTATATTTTTACTATAATAGATATATTTACGTGTTTTGAGGTGAATTTACATTAGATATATAGAGTTTTGGTGTTACATACTATTTTTCGGGACGCCGCCGTAAAACGGAAACGGTTTTATTTTCGTGCAGTCCCCCTGTTTTTCCAGGTTTCGGCAAAATGTTTTTGCCTTTTGTACGTTTTTCGCGCCAGGGTTCAGGCTTTTCCTGCGCCGGGAGCTGCTACGTCTGTGTACGTTTTGCACGTAGACGCACAGATCCTGCACCTGTACCTGTGATCTTAACCTCACTACATGCGATGGACCAATCCTGTACGTGCGTTACGTTCGACTGTTACGTGTCTTACGTTTGGTTTACGTATCTTACGTTTGTCTTACGTTTGGTTATGTTTGTTACGTTCGTGTCTTACGTACAGTTTACGTGTCTTATGTTCGGTTTACGTTTGGTTTACATCTGTTACGTCTGGTACGTTTACGGCTACGTCTGTTACGTTCGGTTTACGTACGGAATACATGTATAGCAAAGTCGCTGTCTCCTTTGCGCTCGCGTTGCTCGCTTTTTGTTTCAGTATATGCCGATCAAAAAAATATATTTCAATACTAGTATATATCGATATTATAGTTGAATTTAAAATATAACAACTATGTCTAAATTAATTAAAATTTCAACTTCAAAAAATTTCAATTCAATATTATTTAATTTAATTATAAATAATAATAATATAACCAAATCCCCAATAAAATTTCAAAATTCCATTTTAATATCTTCAAAAGATTTAAAACTAATTAAAAAAATAACTAAAAATAATTATCTAAAACTATATATTTCAGAATTCTAAAAATATATTTAAATACTAATAACACTTGATATTAATAACAAATAAATAAATAAAATTATGATTCAATTAACTCCAGAACAATTCGAAATTATTAAAGAATTAATTTATGACAAGATCGATCAAACTGATTCAGACTATTATCGAGAACTATTAAAAAATATAAACTATTAATTATGAATGATTATCAAAACCTGGACTTTGATCCAACAACACCAGAACAAGAACACGAACTATACGAACAATTTTTAATTATCTCAGGAATATGAACAAGTACATCGAACAATTAACAAACATGACAAAAGAAAGTAACGTACAACAGTACCTAATGAGTGAAGGCTCATATCCGAACAACGAACGATGGACCTGCTGGTCAACACCAGATGAAATACAAACCGTAGCCGAGATCTACAACAGTCAAATCTGCGGAGTACGTCAGACCGAGACGGACGAATGGGAATACAACTTTTATCAAAAACACATATAACATGGGAAGATACAAAGTAGAATTACGTCCACACGACGACGAGGGAGCATACATCGAGGAATTCTTCGAGTTTACGACCAAAGCTGAAGCAATGAAATTTGCATACGACAATTACGATCACCTGTACAGTGTACTGGATTACGAGGATCGGGATTACGACCCGATAGACATAACACCGTAACATGTGTCCCCTTCGGGGATAACGTGTATAGCAAGCTCGCTGGCTCGCTTGGCACCATTTCTTCACCAGTATTTGCCCGATCGATCTAGAAAAAATATATTTCAATACTAGTTAAGTTGGATATTATAGTTGAATTTAAAATATAATAATTATGATAACTTGGAAAAAATATTTAAAACAAAACTTTGATGACAAATTTAATGAATTACTACAAAATTATGACCCATCAAAAATAAAAGACTATGACTTATTCCATAGTATAATATGGGCTGAAGCTTATTCAGAAATGGTAGTAGAATATAATAACTTAAACCCAGCTTTCAATAAAACTTTACTTTAAATAAATAATTAAAAAAATATATTTCAATACTAACTATAATTGATATTAATACTGAATAATAAAAATAATAATAACTTAAAAAATAAATATTATGACTAAAAATGAATTATTACAAAAGGCTTTAAAAACTATGTCTAAAGAAGAAAAATTAAAACTATTCCCACCAACAACTAAAAAGAATTTTGTTGTGAGAGAATCATGGTTAGGTAGAAATCAAATAATAACTTTCACAAATAAGAAAGGTCAAAAGATTACTTACAATCATGATGAAGTATTAAAAGTAATGTTACCTCAACTAAAATTCAGTCCTAACTGGATTAAAAGAAAGTATTGGTCACAATCAACTAATCTTCCAAAAATTGTTTTTGATAAGAAAAATATCAAAAAATGTATAACTGAAATTGTTGAACCTAAAAAATAATAACTATGATTACAAATAAATATCTTACAGTATTTGACTACCATACTGGTCAAGTATATCAAACAGACTTAACTGACCACTTCACATATGAAGACTTTGAAAAAGGAATTGATATTGAAGAGTTCCTGGAGGAATGTGAATTTTATACTGGAAACTGTCACTGGATGACAGGTGAATATGAACACATTGAAAAATTCTAAAACAAACAATTATGAAACATATGTCAGATACACAACTAATACAAACAATTGGTAAAATATTAAGTGATGAATTCTTCTTGTCAGATATGATTTGGCAAGAGGAACTCTTCAAGAAACAAGATCAATTAGCTGAGCTGATAACATCACAAGCTAATGCAGGATCCAGACTAGCGATGAGGTTCGCAGACACCTGTCCATTAACATTTACAAAACAATAATTATGAACAAAAAAATTATCCGAGCAATCAAGATCCGTAGATTTTTTAACAGACTAGAAGTAGTCTTGACTGAGCTAGCAAAAGGCGCTGGCTACGCAATGCGTAAGTAAAAACACAGACCCGGTAACACGGGTATTGTGTATAGCAAAGACGTTGTCGTTTGCGCTCGCTTCGCTCGCTATCATCTCTCGATATACCAAACTCGATCTACCACATAAAAAATATATTTGAATACGGATCACCTTGGATATTATATATGAATTTAAAATATAACAAATATGAAAAACTACAACGAATACACCATCGATCAATTAAACTCCTTTATGTATTGGGTACTATCAGATAACGTGGTATTTCAAGACGGAATTTACCAAGCACAGTGTAATCAGTATGTTTCAAAAATGACATATGGTGAAGTACTACACTATTGGTGGAAAGAGTATGGACAGTACGAAGAGTGGGAAGTAGAAGAAGAACAGGATTTGAAATTTAAAAAAGCATGTCAATTACTAGGGCAGTGTATTGGTGAAATGGAAGGTGTAGATGAAATGTTTGAACCGTTGGATCAAAAACTGTATAGTATATTAGCTGAATTTAAAGATGAATATATATTCAAATTGCATAAGGATAGATTCCAGGGGAAGGACGTGGATGAAGATGATGAATTAAACGATCTTTATTACGCATAAGGAATAGTTTACGTTAAATAAATTTCGTATATTTATCGAAAATGAATTCAGAAGATAAAGTGCGACGTTAGCCCCCTACTATATTATCCTATAATAGGCTATTGTCACAGTTTTTTCGGAAGGAATTTGTCATAAGGTACTTAGAGATCTGGGATTACACCCCTAACTACTCTTTCTACTTACAAATAATTTATAACCTTTAAAAAAAAATATATTTCAATACTAATTACTATTGATATTATAATTGAATCAAAAATAAATATATTATGACTATAACATTTAATGACTATTTAGAAGAATACTTCGAAGACCAATTTGAAGTATCACAACAAGAATTTGGTGAATATTGTGACAAAGTAGATGACGATGTTTTACATCAAATACTACACGATCATACATACCTATTATTACTACAAAAATATAACTTAACAATAAATAAATAATTATGAAGTACAAAAACAAATTAGATTTTAGAGAATACACAATCATTGTAGACAATCTATTAACTGGATTAGAAATAAATGTTGATTATATCAACAATGCAGAAAAGTCAGGTAAAAACCCATTATTTACTAAAGGTTATGTGGTTAGAGAATATGAAAATATAATTGAAAAATTATATACTACCATGCTAAGTAAAAAAGATCAAACCTATATTGTTAAAGAAAAAGAAGTAGACTTTATTAATAATGTTAAAACAAAATTCAATGTTGAAAATTAAAGATATAAATATCGATAAATACAATGATATGGTCTATGACCAATTGTTTGAAACCACATGTAATATCATATCCGATGAGCTCGGGTATGATACATGGGATGAAGAGTATCACGATCTACACGGTGAATTAATGTACAAATTAAGTGTTGATTTATTATTAACCATAAACCCTAATAAATAAATTAAGTTAATAAAAAATATATTTGAATACTAATAGACTTTGATATTATAACTGAATCAAAACTTAAATAATTATGACTACACAAAACTTAAAAACTATTCAAGAATTAATTAACTTTTATACTGAACATATGAAAGAAACTTATGACACCATGTATGACTTCTATAACGACCATGAAAAACTTATTATACTTGAAAGAGATGTTGAACAAGAATTATACACTCCTATTTATAAGTCAATGAAAACACCTAAAAGAAAAACAAAGTGGTATTTTAAAATAAATATTGAAAATTTTGAAGATCTTGAAACGTTCTTTTATCACTTAAATAAAGATGAACTACTATATCACCCTGAAGATGATCCATACTCTGTTATGAACAAAGAAGGTCGAGTGTTTACTAATGAAGAATGTGAATACTTAAATAAAAGAATAGAAGAAGTGTATACGATCTGTAGTGATCCATGTGAATATATACATACAACTTTTTATAATCAAAGTTAACACAAAACAAATAAGATAATATAACTAAATTAAATAATAAACAATATGGCAGATTTAAACATCATCGAACAAAAGATCAGAGACAAAGCAGCAAAAGAACTAGAAGAAATAGTATTAAAATTTGAAGAAGATTTAATAAAATTAAGAGATAAATACAATTGTAAAACCTATCTCAAATTTAACCCAGAAGCTAGTACAACGTGTATGAAACAATCTCAATTTAGAAGTCAACTTATTTTTGCACTCAAAGATCGTTACTTAGAATATATGGTAAAACATAAATCAACTGAATTATTAAATAAATTAGAAATACTATAATTATGACACCAAGACAACAAGAAGAAATAGTATACAAGTTAATTGACCATGTATACTCAGACACCTACAAAAAAATAACTGATGAGTTGTTTGATCTAAATGTGGTTAATTCCACCGATAATAAATGTTCAGAGTATATAATGGATGTTCAGTCTGAACTGTTCAGAAGTTTAAACAACTTACTGAATAATAAAAGAAAAATGTATAACCAACACGGTTTATTATAAACGTACTTTCGCGGTGCTATACACTGCGGTTGTTTTCATAATTATTATTTTTTGGTTAACGTAGATCACTCGGGAGGTGAAATTCCTCCCTGTGGTTTACAAATAAAAAATATATTTCAATACTAATTACCTTCGATATTAATTATGAATAAAAAATTATTAACTTAAAATTATTAACTATGTTACACAATTTATTAAAAAGATTAAAGCCTGAACACTTAAAAGCATTAAACTCACAAAATGCTGAGTATAATGATATGGTAAACAAGATCAAAGTTTGGTTGAGAGACGAAATATTTTTTGACAAACTTACCGTACATCAAGTACATTGTTTATCTACATTTACTGATAGCGTACTAAGTCAAATCCACCCGATCGAATTATTGTATGGTTCTCACTGGTTCCTTACAAATGATGAATACAAAGAATTTTTAAATTTTCAAGTAAAAGATGTCGTTTATTTATAATGAAAGAATAAAAGAAAGTGCTTTTTACCACGTAATGTCTAATTACATAAAAGCCTGTAATGAATTTAAACAATTCGTAAAAGACTACGATAACGGCCTATATAACGATTTAGACTCTGAACAGTCAGATAATCTTTGGAATTATTATCAAAATAAAGTAGATATGTTTTCATACTTAAAAACTTTAGTAGAATAAAAAATATATTTCAATACGAATAACTATTGATATTATAAATGTATAACAATTAAAAATTAAATATTATGATTAAAAAACAATTATTAGCAGATTTTGTAGGTAACAGAATCTTCAATGTAGAATTTATTAAAAAAGACGGTTCAATCCGTACTATGAATGCAAGACTTGGTGTAACCAGGTATGTGAAAGGTAATGGCCCAGCCAAGCCACCACATTTAATTACTGTGTATGATATGAATGCTAAAGCATATAGATGTTTCAGTCAAGACAGAGTACTATCAATCAAGTGTAACAAAATTAAATTCAATTTCTAATGGACCACAGACAACAAGTATTAAGCTTCTATGAAGCTGAATTATCAAGCAATAACCATAACTATCATGTAGGCGAAGAAACAACAGAAGACGGCTATAGCATCTATGCTAGCTTTCGCGACAATTATTATGAAAAAATATTTATGAATGAATCAAGTGCTAGAGATGAAGTAAAAGAGTTAGTTGAAGCTGGTGAATCATTTTCATGTGACGAAGACCTTGAACCTGAGTGGGAAGAAATGTGGTATGGTATTACTACTGAAAAGATTGACGTAATGTTTGAAACTGCTTCTAAAAACTTTGCGGAAGATAAAGTGTTTCCAATTATATACAGTATAGCTACAGGCTTTTTAACAGACAACGAAGAGTTTAATCAGTGTAAAGATCCTGATGAAGATATAAACGACTTCAGACCTAGACTACTTAAAGAGTTAGCTATGCATGTACTCATGTTAGCTGAAGCTGAAGATAGGAAGCAATCATGAAGTACACACCTGAAATGATAGACCAGCTCATAGAAATCTCAGACCCCGACGGGGTTTGGGCTATGATGCAAGACTTAGGTTTGCAAGAAGAATCTGAGTATATAGAACTTAAATACTTTGGTATTGGATAATTTAAAAATATATTTCAATACTAATTAAATACGATATTATAACTGAATTAAATAATTATATTATGAAACTACTTACACAAAATACTAAACTAAAAAATACTAGCAAAGCCCTTGGTGTTAAAGTAATGAACTTTGGCATACCAGCTTATAAAAGCGCATCGGGTAAACTAACATGTCCCTTTGCTGATAAGTGTGTCAAGTTTTGTTATGCACGAAAAGGTGCTTATATATGGGGTAACGTAAAACCTGCATTTGAAAAGCGATACGAGCTAAGTAAGACAGATCAGTTTGTAGATGCAATGAATGCTGAAATTAAAAAAGCTAAACCTAACTATGTTCGAGTTCATGATAGCGGAGACTACTACAGTAAAGCATATCTAAAAAAGTGGCTTGAGATAGCTAAGAGCAATCCAAATGTACGGTTTTACAGTTACACCAATTCTGTTCAGTTATTACTTGATGCTGATCTTCCTGATAACTACGATATTATTTTTAGCGATAGTGGTAAGCAAGTCGACTTGATCGACCATGCTATACACCGTCACACAAAAATATTCAGCTCACTAGAAGATTTGCAAAAATCAAACTACATAAATGCTTCAAAAACAGATCTTTACGCAACAAAATGGTTTAGCGATAATCACCGTGTCGGACTAGTTATTCACTAATTATGAACGACTACGTATACTTTAAAAATGAGTTTGTAAGGCTGTTAGACAGGCTTCGACTTAATAACGGTTTATGGCAAGAAGGCATGATCGACGACCACTTGTATCAAGAAAATATTATAAAGATTGAAGAGCTATTTAAGTTTTATTATAACTTTCCTATACACGAAGAGTATGATATAAACGATGAAGTAAAAATGTTTGATCCACATATATTTGAATCACTTAAAATAATTAATAAAATAAAAAAGAAAAACAGAGGAAGATGGTAAAAAACTTTTGGGACTACGATATAAATCCTATAACAGGATATAAGATAGAAAATAAAAATACTCTGTCAGCAAGAAAGTCTGCGGCAGAATTAAAAAGAAAAAACAGATGGCAACAAATACTAACGAGTTTGAAAGAGAAATAATATTTTACGGTATTGTACTTAATGTGCAATACTACTTTGAGCAAGGCGAAGATCAAACATATGATTATTCGGGTTCACCTGATATAGCTGAGATACACAAAATAGCTGTAGGTAATGATAGTCAATGTATATATGAATTACTACCTAACCACATGGTAACACAATTAGAAAACGAATTAATAAACATACACAACGATGAGTACTAAACACAAACTTAGATTTCACTTAGCTAGAGGTAAAAACTATATGAAATGGCAATATCGCAAAGCTGACGGTAAAACAGTTACATACTTTCCTACTGAAAACTTTTACGGTATAATTAGAGGTAAGTTACACAACAATCGTAAAGTAGCTGAAAAAATACACAGCGGTGAAAACAAAACTGTATGTGCTTGGATTGCAAGCGATAACGGTTTAGCATGTGCTAATGATCAATATCTAATGCACAGTGAAGATGAGTTTTTAACTGGTAACTATGTGTCTATTAAGTATGATCCACGTAAATATCCATTCTGGCATACACACAGCGGTTACAATTTAGATGGCTATGATGGTCTTATATTTATATTTGAGAAACGTTTATATGTAGAGATAGAAGCGCTAATGTATTGGCTTGATACTAATAGTTAATATATTTCAATACGAGTTACAATTGATATTAAAACAAAATTAAATACAATGAATATATTTTATCTTTCAAATGATCCTGTGCAAGCTGCTAAGTATCAGTACAATAAGCATGTTGTTAAAATGATATTAGAAACAGCTCAGCTATTATGCACTGCACACCACGAATTACAATCAGATGTTGATGTGCCTTACAAGCCTACACATCGCAATCACCCTTCAGCTATATGGGTACGACGTTCAATGGCTCATTATCAGTGGGCATATGAACACATGTTAGCTCTTGGTGCTGAATATAAAAAACGTTATAATAAAGATCATCTAACTATACTTAAATGCCGTGATGTATTAAACTATGTACCTGGTGATCTAATCAATAACGAGTTTGAACAACCACCTCAGTGTATGCCTGATGAATACAAATCAGACGATGCTGTTGATGGCTACTGGAATTATTATATAAACGAAAAACAATCGTGTTGCAATACTAAAAAAGAATTGTTATACACTGAAAAACCATTTTAATATGAATACAGAAAGCGCAAAAAGAATTAAATCATTATTAGATCTTAATCCTGAAGTTGAAGAAGCAATAAACATTATATACTCCGATGTTAGTAATCGTCTATTTAATACTATTGGTATACTTCAAGATGGTAATGATCGCAGTGATGAATTAAAAAGCTTTTATGAAGGTAAGAAAGATGCTTACTTTAACATACAAGATCTATTAGTAAAAATTAAAGCATGATACAGAGACTAGGAATTAAGACGGCTAAAACATACTTACAAGACAATTATGGAGCCATTAAACACGATATAAAGGCTTTTGTTGGAGCATGTAGGCTAATAGCTAAGAAATACAATGTTAGTCCTTCACAGGTCTTCCATTTTATGATCGAAAATGAACCAATAAACGAGTTGTATACACATAGTTATAACTTTAACAGCCGTGCTGGTAGAGATATTAAATATGACTTTGAATACGAATATTATAAATTAGTAAATAAAAAATAAATGGAGTTTAAACTAAACGAAGAACAATTATTAAAATTAGCTGAACTAATAGCTGAAAAAGTGTTAGACAAGCAAAAAGAATATGATGAACAATTTAAGTTAGAACTTGAAGAACTAGCAAGTAGTAATAAAAATTTAGAAATAAATTTTAGTACTGAAAAAGATTTTCTATTACAAGAAAAACAAAAATTACAAGAATTATTATTATCTTACGAAGCTGATGAAAAATATTTAAAAGCTAAAGAAGTAAAAGATAAGTTAGATATAATTGAAAGAGAATTAAAAAAATACGATTAACAATGGGTTATTATAAAGAAAAATATTATGATGAATATATTAATTGGTATCTAAGTCAAGTAAGCATTGAAAAAATAAGCGAAGCAAAAATTAAAGAGTTAGAGTTATATGAAGCTAATAAATAAAATTATTGATAAAATTTTTTGGGAATTAGTATTTATTGTATTTAATATAATATGGTACTGCTTATGGTACATTGTATTTTATATAACAAAAAAGTAAAAGTGCGACGATAGGTCGTTATATAATAATTAGTAAGGGGCTAATGTCACATTCGAGAGACTTAACATATTTAATTAAAAACAGGATAATTTATAAAAGAGATCCAGTTACTGATAAGCCTACTACGGTTTATGCTTGGGGTTATTACTATGAAGAAGGCACTTATCAATGTTATTCTTTATTTAATAGTAAAGCTAAGATCAATACTTATAAGTCATTGAAATGGCATTTATATGTATTATGGTATCTTAATCCACAGCTCGATCAAACTGATTTTGAAAGTTTAGTGGATTTTATAGTAAATAAGTCAAATGGTTTTATTACATTTACCATACCTAAATTAACTTTAGAGAATATAATCTATGAAGTTAGCATGCAAGATCTTGATAGACCACCTAAAAATAAACTTAGAAAAATTATATTTAAAGACAACAGCGGATTGACTGTTTCTGAAAAGCTAAGTATTGTTGGTCGTATAATAGGTCGTAAAAAAATTGGTGATGTTGAAATATATGATGCCATGATTATGTTGCACGACGATAATAATAAAATTACTGTTTCTAAACTAGCTACATTGTTATATTGCTCTACAAGAACAATACATAGAAATATGAGCAATGAGCTTAAAAAAGAAAAAGAATTATTAAATCGTCAACTTAATGAAAAAGTATAATGTTAAAAATTACCTAAGATATAAAGATGATCTTAAGACCTGTATGCCAGCAGATAAAGAATGGCAAGAATACACCAGAGATGAACTTATAATAAAGTTTATGCCGCTTGTAGAAAACATTGCAAGGAAGTTTGCAACAAGTGAACAAGCATCTGGAATATTAAGTATTAATGATCTAATACAAGAAGGTAATGTTGGATTAGTTAGAGCAGTTGATAAAATTATATGGGCTGAAATAAATCGATCCCAAGACGTTGAAAAAACAATTAAGAGTTTCTTATCAAAAAGAATTAAGGGCTCAATAAGACGTGCTATTGACATTAATAGAGGCAATATTAAGATACCAGAGCATAAGCTATTACAAATAAGAAAAGATGCCGGTAAAGATAAAAAATTAGTACGTCTATTTTTTAATTCTATGTTTTTAAGTATAGACGAAAGGATCGGTGACGAAGATGATTTTGATTCGCCGATGTACCAGATTGAAGATAAATCTGAGAACTATAATATTGGGATATTAAATAAGTATCTCATGGGGTTGTTAAAGAAATACTTAGACTACAGAGAGTACGAAGTATTACGATTAAGTTATGGACTAGATTGCGATAAGCACGGTGCAAATGCTATTGCTGAAAAATTAGATATTCAAGGAGCTAGCGCTTACGTTAGAGTATCTGAAATTAAAAAGCAAGCGGTTCAAAAGTTAATTGATAATGTAAACCCTGCTGAAGTTTTAGATTATTTCTAATATTAATTAATTTATTTTTTGTATATTTGTATTATATGAGCAAGACGTTAAATCAGAAATTAGCAGAAATCCAAACTAAATTTAAATCAAAAAAAAGTAGATTTAATGCGTTTGGTAAGTACTACTTCAGATCAGCTGAAGATATACTTGAAGCAGTTAAACCTTTCTTACTGGATTTAGATGTATCTGTAAGAATTGAAGAATCATTAATCACATCAGATCCTATGCCTATCTTAGAATCTAAAGCAACTATAACAGACGGCGAAAATGCTATACATGCTGTAGCGATTGTCGGTGTTGATTTAGCTCAAAAAGGTATGCAAGTTCCACAACAATTTGGATCAGCAAGTAGTTATGGCAAAAAGTATGCGCTTGGTAATTTGTTTTTAATTGACGACACACAAGACAGTGACGCAACAAATATCCATGACAGAAAAGCTATGACGGCTGCTGAAATTAAGAAAGCTAAAGACTACATCAAAAATGGTGGGAAATTAGATGCTATTAAAAAGAAGTATAATGTTACTCCTGAAATTGAAAAACAATTGTTGTAATGAATAATATTAAAGAAATTATAGAAAAGCTACGAGACGATGAACATTATTATGGGGACTTTGGTAGACAATTTCGTAGCAACTCTGATATTTCTGTCTTACTCTCGAATCCGTTAGCCTTTGGGGTGCCGACAACTAAAACACCGGCACTCCTTACTGGCGGATATTTTCACACAGCAATACTTGAGCCTGACAAATTAGACAGGATCAAAGTTATCAATGCTACTACTCGAAATACTAATAAGTATAAAGAGCTAAGTGAAGGAGAGTTAACTTTATTACAACACGAAGTTGATAAGATAGAATTACTTACTGAAACAATGTTAAATAACGAAGTTGTTCACAGTCTTATCAGAGAAGGTAATGTTGAGTATGAAGTGCCAGCTGTTGGTCAAATACTTAGTGATATGTACTGGAAAGGTAAAGCTGATATAATTAACCACGACGACAGGTTGATTATTGATTTGAAAACCACCGGAAATATCCAACAATTTGCAAACTCAGCAAGAAAATATAACTATGATAGTCAAGCATATATCTATCAAAAGTTATTTGGCTATGAAATGGTTTTTATAGCTATTGACAAGAATACACACCAGATAGGAATATTTGATTGTTCCAACGAATTTCTGGAGCGGGGCGCCACTAAAGTATTAGAGGCTGAAGAACAATATAAATTATTTTTTGAAAATGAGGATTTTGATCCTAAAAATTATTTTTTAACTAAAACATTGTAAGATGGCAAGTATTATTAAAACTAGCATCAATTTAGATGCAATCCCAAAAGACAAGATATACCAAGGAAAAAAGGGTAAATATCTTAGCCTAGTAATCACTTTAAATGATGAAGTTGATCAGTTCGGTAATCAAGGACCGATAATTGTTGAACAATCTAAAGAAGAAAGAGAAGCGAAAGCTGCTAAAACTTATTTAGGTAATGTAAAAGTTGTTTGGACCAACGGCGATAATGTAGCTGCTGCACCACGCGATGGTCAACAGCAACCCGCTGCGGTTAGTCAACCACAAGACGACGATTTACCATTTTAATTTAATTTAATTTTATCCTATGCAAGTAGAGAGGTATGAGATAAATGGTTTTGAAATCGATCAATTTAATCAATACGGACTTGAAGAGGGGAAAAAGGATAGCGCTTGTCCCCTCTGCTCGTCTAATAGAAAGAAAGGTAACGAAACTAAGAAATGTGCATCATTAGACTGGAAACTCGGTATGGGTACTTGTCATAACTGTGATAGCGTATTTCAACTACATACATTTAAAAGAAAAGGTAAAGCAGAAAAAGAGTATGTAAAGCCAGAAATAGAAGTTGCAAGCGGTATACAATCTGAAAAAATAATAAAATGGTTTTTAGATCGAGGTATATCCCAACAAACTTTAAACGAACTGCGTGTTACTGATGGCTCTGAATGGATGCCACAAACACAAAAAGCTGAACACACAATTCAGTTTAATTACTTCATTGGAAATAAACTAACAAACATTAAATACCGCGATGCTAGAAAGAATTTTAAACTTTTTAAAGGCGCAGAGAAAGTCTTCTATAATATTGATTCTACTGTTGGCTATGAGTATTGTATCATTGCTGAGGGCGAAATGGATGTTCTTGCACTACATGAAGCAGGAATCCATAATGCGATTAGTGTACCTAACGGTGCAACACTTAATAGGAACAATCTCGATTATCTTGATAATTGCATTGATTATTTTGATGATAAAGAAAAAGTAATATTAGCTGTAGACAACGACGAAGCTGGACAAGCATTACAACAAGAACTTGTAAGAAGACTTGGTGCTGAAGTTTGTTTTATGGTTGACTTTGAAGATTGCAAAGATGCTAATGAATATTTATTAAAACATGGAAAAGAAAGACTGGGTCAGTGTATTGCCAGAGCCAAAGCTGTACCGCTTGAAAACGTCATTACGTTCAGAGATATTGAAGGCGAAGTCGAGGACTTTGTTAAAAATGGTTTTAAACCAGGATTTCAAATTGGCCTGGAAAACTTTGATGATATATTTTCAACTTATACCGGTCAATTTATTACTGTCACTGGTGTGCCTTCTTCCGGGAAAAGTGATTTTGTCGACCAAATGGTTGTGGGTTATAACCACAAATATGCTTGGAAAGCGGCATTCGCTTCACCTGAAAATGTTCCAACTTATCTTCATGCCCACAAACTAATGCGTAAAGTTTGGCAACGCATGCCAAATAGAGATGATATTGGAACAGATGAATGGAATAGAATTAAAGAGCATTGCTCAGATAACTTTTTCCATATTGATATGGAGCGTTATACATTAGATGCAGTATTAAAGAAAGGCGCTGAGCTAGTAAAACGCAAAGGTATTAAAGTACTTGTTATTGATCCATTTAATAAAGTACGTGATATTGATGGTAGCGACGATGTTAATAAATACACAATGGAATACTTACAGAAGATTGAAATATTTTGTAAAAAGTATGACGTGCTTGTATTTATAGTTGCTCACCCTACTAAAATGTATAAAGATAAAGATGGTAAAATTGAAGAACCAACTATGTATAACATTAAAGGCGGTGGTGAATGGTATGATGCTTCTTATCACGGTATATTAGTTCATAGAGACTATGATCGTAATTTAGTAAAAGCAAAAGTGCTTAAAGTTAAGTTTCAAAACTTAGGACAAAATCAAGCTGAGTCTTGGTTTAAGTGGGAGCCAAAAAGTGGTTGCTTCATACCACATTATGAAACTGATATTGCTACTGATAAAATGCCATGGGACTAGATGCCAAGAAAAAAGAAAGTAACACACTATGTGTTTAACGAAGAAGAATACACAGCTTACAAGTGGTGTATAAATAATGACATACTAATATCCCCGTTTGCACAAAGCGAGACTAGATATTGGATTGACATTGTAAACAAAGGTGTACAACATAGATCACCTGAAACTTACGATTGGAAAAACTTATATAAAACAATATTTAAATTTTACTTATATTATTATGAGAAATATAATTCTAAATAATTTTGAAAAGCAATATAAATTATTGCTTAATGAAATTTTCAGACACAACGTTAAGCGTGATGATAGAACAGGCGTTGGCTGCTACTCTGCGTTTAATAAAACTTTAACATGGAATTTAAACGATGGCTTTCCTATGATAACTGGACGCAAAATGTTTCCTAAGTCATTTGATACTGAGTTTAATTGGTTTATGAATGGCGAAACTAATATACAACGCTTCCGTGATGCTGGTGTAAAAATTTGGGATGCTTGGGCAGATGAGAGTGGCGATTTAGGGCCTGTATATGGACACCAATTAAGAAACTGGAACAATACTGGTACAGATCAATTAAGAGACGTTATACGCAACCTTAAGACGTTTCCTGATAGTCGTAGACATATTATTAGTCTTTGGAATGTTGAGCAACTTCCTGAAATGAAATTACCACCGTGTTATTTATACTTTCAGTTTTTTGTAGAAGATGATAAGTTAAATATGTTTGCACTGCAAAGATCAGGAGATGTATTTTTAGGAATTCCTTACGATGTTGCGTTGTTTTCACAAATTTTATTGTATATTAGTTATGAAACTGGTTTAAAAGCTAATAGAATAGATATGAATATTATTGATGCTCACATATATTCAAATCAGTTAGGACCAGTTATGGACTATTTAAAGACGCCTATGTACAACACGCCTGACTTTAAATATTATGCGCCATGCCTTAAAAATGACTATGGCAAAGTTGAATTAATAAATTATAAACACGGACCAGTAATTACTGCTCCCGTAGCTGTATAAAATGATGAAAGCACGTAATTATTACATATACCATATACCCGGTAAAAAAATAGGTGTAACAACTAATGTTCACCGCCGAGTTACTTTAATGCAGGGCTATCAAGAAGGTGAATATGAAATTCTTGAAACGAGCCCTGATATAGACTATATATCTAACAAAGAGTTAGAACTACAAAAAGAATATGGCTATAAAGTTGACCGCCAGCTTTATAAAAATCTTAAACACTTAAAACGTAATCAAATGAAATTAAATGTAACAGAAATGACCACAACATTTCCGGTACCAGTTTCTAAACTTAAAGGCAGATTATTTAATATGCTTGATAAAAGTTTTGACATGAATGGTACAGAAGTAACATTAACACCTGAAGTGTGTGAATGGATAACTAAAAACGCTGTAACATCAATGTATAACAATACCAGATGTTATATATACAACAAAGCTTTACAAGAGTATATGAATGACTTAGCTACTGGTGATGAACCATTATTAACTGAAAGTGTATTTGTTAATATAAGAAGATGGGCACTTGAGCGCGGTATATATGATAAAGGTAATGCTAAAACTCAATATGTTAAGTTAATAGAAGAAGCTGGTGAACTTGCTCAAGCATTACTTAAAAATGATAAAAAAGAAATAGTAGATGCTATCGGCGACATGGTTGTAGTACTTACTAACTTAACTAGCTTAGCTACTGATATTCGAATTGAAGATTGTATTGATGCAGCTTACGATGAAATTAAAAATCGTAAAGGTCAAATGAAAAATGGAACATTTGTAAAACAAACGTTATGAGTAAAGAAATTGTAAGACTAGAAATTCAAGACCCAGTAATTAAAAAAGTTGTAAACAAGATTGTTAGTAGATCAGAAGTTGGCTTTAAAAAGTACGGCGTTACTTTAGCTGATGACAACCAATCAATGAAAGCAAGACTAATTCATTATCAAGAAGAGCTTATGGATGCTTGTAATTATATTGAATGGATAATTCAAAAACTTGATGAGAAGAATTAAAAGAAGAAAGAAAGGACCAGTACAAGCAAAGAAGGTGTCTTATGACGGCATCAACTTTGCTTCTGGCTTAGAGCGATATATGTATATGGCTTTAAAAAAAGCTAAAATAAAAGCTAAATACGAAGGACAAACATATGTATTACAAGAAGGTTTTAACTTTACAAGTAAAGCATATGAAAGACAAGCAAATGGCAAAGGTGAGTTTAGAGATAGAGGACGTAAAAAAATATTACCTATTAAATACACACCGGATTTTGTTGGCAAAAACTTTATTATTGAATGTAAAGGTCGAGCTAATGAAAGTTTTCCTCTGCGATACAAAATGTTTAAAAAGTATGTAGAAGAAACCATGCCAGGAACAACATTGTATAAACCACAAAACCAAGCAGAATGCGACAAAGTAATAGAAGAAATTCTAAAGAAATAGCTAGAACTAAATACGCTGAACGCCAGATTAATAAATTTATAAAATGGTCTATTAATCAAAAAGGTTATTTAAAGTGGAAAGATTTAGTTGAGTATCAAGATTATTATAATATTAAAGTAGAAACAAAATGAAAAAAGTAACAGATTGGGAATTAGGTTTAGGTCTTTATCCTGGTATATTAATTGGTGGTAGAACTTACACAGGTGAGGATAGAACAGACCACGTATTATATTTACCGTTTATAGATTTATGCTTAACGTTGTATTACGATGAATAAGCAAAAAGCATTAATTAACTATATAGAATGGTCTAATAATGAAGCATTCGAGTTAGCTGATGCTGCAAGTAAAGGACAACATACTAAACAAACATTATTAGCTTATATACAAGCTATAAGACATCAATTATTAACTATTAAAGATTTATTAGAGAATGAACAAACTACCGATTAGAAAGGAAAGAGTTGAATATAAACCTTTTGAATATCCTGAATATTATACAGAAGGTTGGTTACCACAAGCACAAGCGTTTTGGTTGCATACCGAAATACCAATGGGTGGTGACGTAAAAGATTGGAACGAAAGATTAACACCAGAAGAAAAAAATTTAGTAGGTAACATACTATTAGGTTTTGCACAAACAGAATGTGCCGTATCTGATTACTGGACTCAACAGGTAGTAAAATGGTTTCCTAAACACGAGATACAACAAATGGCTATGATGTTTGGATCTCAAGAAACCATACACGCAGTAGCCTACAGTTATTTAAACGAAACACTAGGACTAGATGATTTTAAAGCATTTTTACACGAGCCTGCGACGTCTGCTAGGTTCGAAAACCTTATGGCCGCTAATGAAAACAGTGATCGTGATGTCGCTCGTAGTTTGGCTATTTTCTCTGCCTTTGCTGAAGGGGTTAGTCTTTATTCTGCATTTGCTGTTTTATATTCTTTTCAAATGAGAAACCTTTTGAAAGGTATTGGACAACAAATGAAATGGAGCGTAAGAGATGAAAGTTTACATAGCCGTATGGGTTGTAAGTTATTCCGTGACATGTGCAGTGAAAACGATCAATTACTGCATTTATGTCGAGAAGACGTAATAGAAGCTGCGGAAACAATGGTAAAGTTAGAAATGAGCTATATAGATAAAATGTTTGAAATGGGAGACATTGAAGGCATTAAAGCTATTGATCTTAAAAACTTTATCAAACGACGTACAAATGAAAAATTAGTTGAGCTGGGTTATGTAGATTTAGGCAACTATATTCCATACGATGAAAACAGTGCAAATAAGTTAGATTGGTTTTACCATTTAACAGGTGGACATACACATACAGATTTCTTTGCAATAAGACCAACAGATTATTCTAAACCAGGCGAGTCCGAAGATTGGGACGACGCATTTTAATTAACAATATGAAAGGACAAAAACAAAGTCGATTAGACTTATTAGAAAAAAAGATAGATGCAATAACAAGAGTTATTGACCATTTATTAAAAGAATCAAGTAATACTAAAACAATGAGTGTTGGTACTTATGAGTTATTAAAGTATTTTCCGGATTTTAAAGAAGCTGAAGCTCAACTTGTTCAAGCTGTTGCAGAAAAGGAGGTGAAAGATGGCGTGGAATAATGAATGGGTAAAAGGTGAAGACTATCCAAAATGGGGTGACAATGAGATATACAAAAAAACAATTGGCGGTGGTTATTTACTTCCTGGTGAAAGTCCTCGTGATGCTTATAATAGGGTTGCTACTAGCGTGGCTAGAAGATTATATAGACCTGAATTAGCTGAAAGGTTTTTTGAATACATATGGAATGGTTGGCTATGCTTAGCTTCACCTGTATTATCTAACACTGGTACTGACCGCGGCTTACCTATAAGTTGCTTTGGTATCGATGTTGGTGATAGTATACAAGAAATTGGTGGAAAGAATTTAGAAATGATGCTGCTAGCTAAACACGGCGGGGGAGTTGGTGTAGGCATTAATATGATTAGACCTGCCGGATCTAAAATTACTGGTAATGGAACATCAGACGGAGTGGTCCCTTTTTGTAAAATCTATGACTCAACAATTCTTGCAACAAACCAAGGAAATGTTAGAAGAGGAGCTGCCTCTGTTAATCTCAATATTGAACACGAAGACTTCGAAGAATGGCTTGAAATTAGAGAGCCTAAAGGAGATGTCAATAGACAATCACTTAATCTTAATCAGTGCGCAGTTGTTGGCGACAAGTTTATGCGAAGAGTTGATCAAGGAGATGCGGAAGCAAGATCTAAGTGGCTTAAACTTATTAGAAAAAGAAAAGCTACTGGGCAACCGTATATCTTATATAAAGGAAATACTAATAAAGCTAATCCAGCTGCATATAAAAAAAATGGATTAAAAGTACATATGACTAACATATGTTCTGAAATAACTTTACACACAGATGAAAGCCACAGCTTTGTATGTTGCTTATCATCGTTAAACTTAGCAAAATATGAAGAATGGAAAGATACTAATATTATCTATGACGCCATATGGTTTCTTGATGGCGTGCTTGAGGAATTTATTCAAAGGGCCAAAGGAATGCGTGGATTTGAAAACGCTGTTCGATCTGCGGAAAAAGGGCGAGCACTGGGCTTGGGTGTCCTCGGATGGCATACATATCTCCAAGAAAATGGCATTCCTTTCGAAGGTTTATTGGCTCAGTATGAGACTAGGAAAATATTTTCGCAAATTAAGATTGAGTCTGAAAGAGCTTCTAGAGCCTTGGCCGAAACCTACGGGGAACCGCTTTGGTGCCGTGATACTGGCTATCGTAATACGCATCTTAGGGCTGTTGCTCCTACTGTCAGTAACAGCAAGCTTAGTGGTAACATTAGTCCTGGTATTGAGCCTTGGGCTGCCAATGTATTTACTGAGCAGACCGCTAAAGGTACTTTCATTAGGAAAAATCCGACGTTAGTTAAGTATCTGCGAAAATTTAAACTTAATACAAAAGAAATCTGGGATAAGATCCTGGAAGACGGTGGATCGGTACAAGGTATCGACGAACTAAATGATATAATGCTACCAGGTGAAATACCGTTTAAAGAAGTATTTAAAACATTTAAAGAAATTAATCAATTAGATTTGGTTAAGCAAGCTGGAGTTAGGCAACAATATATAGATCAAGCTATGAGTTTGAATTTAGCGTTTCCTAAAGAAGCTACACCTAAATGGATTAACCAAGTACACATGGAAGCATGGAAGCAAGGTATTAAGACTTTGTATTACATGCGGACTGAATCTGTGCTACGTGGAGATATAGCGAGTAAAGCTATGGAAGAATGTAT
>WLWH01000100.1_pt1 | contig 68651 bp, 70 predicted proteins | sample 6712741 | NCBI WGS metagenome assembly WLWH01 (sample SAMN12718694, study PRJNA515312) | sponge metagenome | isolation source: marine sponge | host: Mycale hentscheli | place: New Zealand: South Island, Marlborough, Capsize Point | collected 2003-05-01 | reverse complement strand
ATCTATTTCTTTTAGCCCGACTTAGGTCGGGCATTCTTTTTAAATCGGAGGAACCGATGTTGGTAATTTCTCGAAAGGTAGATGAAACAATTACAATTGGCGACTCGATCAAATTGACTGTTGTTAGCGTTAAAGGTAACCAAGTCAAAATTGGGATCGAAGCACCAGTGGAATTAAAAGTGTGGCGCGATGATTACAAGGAATCCAATGCAAATACAAACGACTAAAAATTCGAAAGTTAGCCCTGTAGTGCTGGTTTACGGCGCGGCGGGAGTCGGTAAGACTTATTTGGCTGACCCCAATCAATGTGAATCTCCAATCGTAGTTGATGTTGACAAAGGTTTAAGCAGTTTAAGAGCTTTTGACGTTCCATTTGTTTCCATCAACACTGAAAAGGATTTGGATGAGTTTATTGCTCAGGTCAAATCAAATTTTGGATATGCTGAGAGGCTTGGTTCCACCACGCCAGTTCGTGGTCACAAAATCCGTCGGTTCCACTGGAAATTTGCCTCTCGCCATTCAATATTCTGTAAATGGAACCGCGTCATGGCAGCCCAAGGTTGAAAATGGCAAAGCTTTGATTGGAGATTACAAAATTCCATTGTTGTCAAAAAATGCAGTTGAAAGAGCAAGACAACTCAAACTGAAAAATGCTGAAGATGAATTGTCATATTATATTAACGCCCTCCCGGCTCACGTTTCCTTGGCGGTGAAAATTCGGAGCAGAGGAATCCGAGTTGAGCCTGGAAGCCGGTTGGAATATTTAATCACGCGGGGCTCGGGCCACAAAGCAAAACTTTATCAAAAAGTTGAAGACATTGAGTATTTCGAGAAACATTCCAGGGTGCTCCATATAGATTATTTGTACTATCTGAAGTCTCTCAGTCGGTCCGTCGACGAGGTTCTGAACGCGGCGTACGCCACGAGCGACGGCGGGTGCAAAAAAGATTTTACCAAAGGGTTGTACGAGCTTCATTTGAACAGGACTCGGTTGATGAAAGAGATACGCCCGCCGCCCCCGTCATTTACTTTCGTGTAACAGTGGAACAGTGGAACAGTGGAACTTTGTAACTATGTAATAAAGATGTCATTATTTGTATTCTCGGTTGTCTTTTCAGTCTTTGCAGTCTTTTCATTTTTAATTTACCTACTTTTCAAAACACATTTTGAGAATAACAAGATCAATCCCAAAAACATTCAACAATTGGCCGCCATGCTGCCTCAATTAAAATTGCTTGATGCCAATTTAGCCACTCTCATAGATTTCAAAAATTATGTTTCCACAACGAGGAACAACATACAATCCATATTGAATAGGAAGCCGCGGCCCGGAATTGACAAAATTATTAAGACCATGACAAACAAACTACCAGATTTTAGCAAATGCGTCCAGCTTAAGTTGGACACGTTTGATGCAGATATTGGAATGAATGACGATAAATGTTCGGTGACGGGATTTGCGTGCAAGGCCAAAAATTTTGCGAAAAAACAGGCGAGGGATGCACTTCGGACACATGTGATCAATCCAATTGAACAAAATGGTCGCACGCGGGCGTGTGCATCGTAATTCTCGCAACTCTTGTAACTGTGACCAATGCAGTTTACATTTTTAACCAATGTATTTCATTATTTGGTCAGTACAATAAACAATACATTGGAATGGCCATTAACTGGACGAATATTCTTTTGTTAACACTAATAGTGACACTTGTTTTCATCTATATGCAAATTAAGAAACACCTCCTCAGCGGAAGCGGTGTGAACAAGGTTGAACAGAGCGTCAATGATATCGCAGCCAAGCTTAATCAAATCGGAGATTTGAAAAGTTTAGTATCGGATGTCAAAACGTTGGCTGGATTTGTGCAGAAGCCAGGAGAGATTTCAAATACAATGGATGAAATTAACAAGTTTGTTGAGAATGCAAATGCCAAAATCAATTTGTATTCATCGAAAGCAGATTCCCTTAATTGGGAAAAAATGGGGACGGTCGTTGACTTTGCCGCGGGTGCAGCGTGCAAGAATGCCGATGGAAAAGGTGAAATTCAAGCCGTGATTCCCGTTGGATTTTTTGGAAAGGTGCCCGTCGTGGGTGACATTCCCCCAAACGACAAAACTGTGAAAGTGCTGTTTGAGGGAGATGGTCTCAGAGCTTGCAGCGGGGTCTGACGACGCATCGCAAAAACTTTGCAAAATATGAAAATGTCAATAAATGGATGACACAGCAACCGCGATTGTCCTTTTCATATTTTTAACGCTTTTGATACTTGTAATACTTTTAATGCCGTCAGAAGGCGCTTCGTCGACGAGACCGCACACCGACGACGAAGCGCCTTCTGACGGGTGTCCAGATCCTTTCGGCGGACCGCGATGCAATATTTACAGAATACCAAGCATCGTCCCGCCTCCTCCGGATTTCGGAGAATTGGACGACGAAGGTTGGTCAGACGAGAATAAGGCAGTTGACTGCATGTCCGCAAATAATTGCAATGTTGAGCTGGATTGCGACGTGGATGACGACGAATGTTATTGCATGCAACATTGCGGCAACACCAAACAATATTACAATTGCGGCAGAAGAGCACGCCGGCGAGGATACGGTCCTCAACCGTGTTGGACGTAACCGAAAGCAACAAAGTAACAAAGTAACAAAGTAACACAGTGCATTTTCATACTTCAAATAAAGAAGTATGAAAAGTGAAGAAACCATAGCAAGATTGAAATTCTTGAGAAGCGTTAAAGCGGGTCACAAAATTCACACGGCGTCCGTGAGCGTTCAGGCCAATGACTGGATTACGCCAATCGTTCGGTATTTTGGAGGCGAAAACAAAACAAAAACCATTGAATTCATAAAAAAAACAACTGAAGATGGCTTTGCCCTTTATCGAGTTTTTTCGCAGAGCGAGGATGCCTATGAAAATGAATTAGCGACTCTTGTGAAAACCGATCTCTTCAATTCTTTAACTGGGTTGGATAATCTGAAAAAAACGTACGTGGGAGACCTGAAGTTTCAGTGCGATTTGGCGACGCTGCAGGAAAGCATCAAAACAAAACTCAGCTGCATCGGCTATCATAATCTAGACGATTTTGAAAGTGCGTCAGAAGGAATTATCTCGCCAAATCCGAGCAGACGCCCTCGAAACGTCAGCGAAGACTCTAAAGATAGCAAAAATTGTCGCACGACGAAGAAGCAGAAACGTTAAACGGAATCGATTTAAAACCGTTGAGTCGATACGAAAGAAAGGAAATACAACAACGGTATGACGCAGACAAAAAAACGAAGCAAGTGCAAATACATGTTTGTCATTTCGGGGATCGACATCATAAAAGTGAATCAAAAATTTGGGTTGAATGTGGCAAGCAACATTCCATCCATATCGGACACACCACCTCAAAACACAACGGACGTCAATGAACTGTCCGATGCTTGTTTGCCCTCGAGGGAACCGTCCAAAATGTCTTATTTTGACCAAAGCAAAAGATTGAGTTCGTGCTCCCTCACCAATCCCGACCTGAGTTCCTGGTGTTGGTGGTGCAAGCATTCTTTTTCCGGTGTGCCTTTTTCTTGTCCCTTGAGTTACAATCCAATGATGTTGAAAAAGAGTTATAGATCTGCAATTTCGAAATCCCATCACACATTGAAGGAACTGCGGAGCGGATCCCGCGGAACCCTGGACATTTCACCGGACATGGCGATTGAATGTTCAAAGTCATCGTTCGTCACGGACGGTTGGTTTTGTTCGCCCAACTGTTTGATTGCCTTCGTAAACGAAAACAAAACTGACCCTGTCTATCACAATTCGAAAGATCTAATTGCAAAGATGATATCTTCCTTTCAACCAACAGCCTCCAAATTGCCACCGCCTTCGCCGCACTGGCGTTTGCTAACGCGATTTGGAGGCCATCTCAGCATTGAACATTTTAGAGAAAACATTTCCAAGATTGCATACGAAGACAAGGGAACCACGAGAACAAAAATCTTGTACAATCCAATATCAAGATGTTACGAAGAAAATCTGAAGTTTTAGATTTTTCTTTCGGCAAGGTCGGCAAGGTCGGCCAGTTTGTAGGCGGGGTTACATGGAGATTTCTGGATATGGTAAAAATTTTTAATGATTACATTGGTTACATTGGTTACAATGGTTAACACATTAAAAATACGGCGTGCCGTCACCCGCCTTCCGATCCAGGGCATGTCTCAGCAAAGCTGCGGTCACGACCCAATAGGTTTGTCCCACTACGTCCGGAAAGGACCGAAAAGTGACCGTTCCGAGGACGGGAGGACCGTTCTTCATCTCCCCCCCGGGTGCAGCGTGTGCTCCCAGTTGTTGTCGAACCAGGAGCCATCATCCCAAATATGATCACGGTAATCTTTGTCTGCAATAAGGCGAATCGGTTTACCCAGGATGCTTAATGCGCCCGCGGCAGCGTCATCTGCCACGGGACCAATGGCAGGTACCAATCCCGTCACCACTCCGACTAAACCAGCGAGCCCACCTCCCGTGTCTGAAAAGGTTTTTACCCAGTCGAAATAAAATCCATGATCGTCATTTTTTCCGCTATGACCTCGCCCAAAATACGTCGCGGTAGATGCCCCGAACGGCCTGGTGGATTCATATTCGACGAAGTGCCCGACGGGTGTCAACACATCATCGTAAACGGTCGTCGCAGCGGAACCGATGCCTTTGCCGACGGTTTTACCGGCGTCGCTAACCCATTCACCGGTGCTTTCGGCAGCATGTCCAACCCATTCACCGGTGCTTTCGGCAGCATGTCCAACCCATTCACCGGCGCTTTCGGCAGCATGTCCAATCTTTTTCCCAACATTCTTTGCTGTTTTTTTCGTCCAGTCCCATGCGTCCGACCCGAACCAGTTTTCTGCGATCGGGGGCGGAGGCGGGGGCGACGGTGTCACCATCTTGTATATTGCCATCACGAGTAACGCGACAAGTAACAGACATAATACATCTTTGCATTTGATATTCCTCATTTATTAATAGATTGTCAGAAATTTATTAATAGATATGTTAGAAATTTATTCGCATTTCAAAAGAAAGCCTCCTTGTCCGTCACAATGTGATACATAATATATCCCGGGAAAGCAACTTTCATCGGAGCGGGCATATTCTCTAGATATTTTCTGATTGAGCCAAATTCTTTCCCCTCCCCGGCGCCGGTGCGTCGCGGGCTCCGGACCGGGCGTTTGCCACCACGGGACTTACGTCGCGGACTGCGGGACTTACGTCGAGGACTGCGGGACTTACGTCGAGGACTGCGGGACTTACGTCGAGGACTGCGGGACTTACGTCGGACGCTACGCTTGTTGCCCCCGAGGGTAATCTTCTTATTGAGTCGACGGTGTTCTCGTTTTCGATTTCTTAAATTTTTAATAAGTTTGGCATTAATTTTATCTAGTTCTTCGTTTCGGTCAAAAGCATCTGCTTTTAATTTGGAAGCCTCTTGTGTTTGTTGGTTAAGCTTACGGATATTTTCTTCCTTTTGGTACCGGATCAGATGCCTTCGTGGGCGAGTGTTGCGTGGAGTGGCGTGCGCGAGCCCATCCTTCTTCAATTTGTTCATGGCAAAATGAGCCAAATCCTCTTTCGAAGGCTCCGACGTGTATGCAAACCCGGGCATAAACATAGTTTTAAAACCATGCGTAAGATTACTGGTGCTCCTTGCTGCTGCGCGTTCGCGCTCTCCCTCGCGCTCGGGAGTCGGCGTCGTGAGATAGATGTTTGGCGACGTGAGTTTCGAGGGCGTCCCAAAGTGTTTTTCATTTGGGTTTCCGACATCTTGGCTCCAATCTTGTTCGTTCAACCTTCTCACCCTGGATATCAAATAATCTCGTTGCTTTTTTGCCGCGCTCTTCTGTCGATTGTATCGGAGTTTTTTTTTTCGTTTACCAGTGGCATCGGTCATCTTTTGCTTTATTTCCTTTTTATCAATGGCAATCAAAATAAGTTACATGAGTTGTTTGATTCTAATAACCTGCGGCCGCTGCCGGACTCACTCGCGTCATATTATCATGTCCAAGACGATCAAATTGCCTTTCCTTCAACCGTCGTACGATGTTATCTGCCGCATCGTTCGGTCTTTTCAGAAGAACCACATTGGAACCGTGATGTCGATGCACTGGATGTTCAAATAACAATTTCCCGAATGTTTTGTATTCGGCTGGAAAAGGGCATCGAGAGCACGCGCTTGTTTTGCAATTCATCTTTGTTGCTTTTGTTACATTAGTTATAATAAATGAATTCCAAAAAGTCGAAAAGCCGGAGACGTCGGAGACGTCGTTCGCCCGCAAGAAGCCGTCGTTCGCCCGCAAGAAGCCCAAGTCCGAGAAAAGTTACAATATCTCACAAAGGAAAAACAAAAACTGTTCCATCGAGATACATTGGATCATTGAAAGGGGCTGATCGCAAAAAACAAATCAAGTCAATCTTCGAAAAAACCGACAGGCCTCGCACGAAGTCTCCCAAACGGCGCTCTAAATGGGTGGTTGCATTTGAAAAGAAATATAAGGTTCCCATCACCAACAAACGTTTTATTCACGAAAAAATAATAACGAGAACGGGGATTGAAAAAATAATTGACAAGGGACGAGGAGCTTATTATTCTTCGGGAAGTCGTCCAAACCAATCATCTAACTCGTGGGCATATGCCAGACTGGCCAGTGTAATTTTGGGAGGGCCGGCTCGAAAAGTAGATCGGAAAATTTGGGACAGATACAAACGATGACATTTTTAATTTCTGGAGTCACAAGAGTCGAGCCGAGGGATCTTTTTCTTCGGTCCATTTGGGCAGCCAAAAATAAGGTATGGTCGTGGCACGACCGGGATAGCATTTATCGAAAATTTGTCTGTACCAGGCACTCTCTTTGGAGAATGGCATATTGTGCTGTTCCGTGCCGGACAGTGGGATGGATCCAATGATGGAGTCGCAATGATCTTGTATGATCTTAAACCACGGTGTTTTCATATCGCTGACACCATCGCTAAATGCTTCCTTCTTTCGATCCAATATTTCGGGAGGTAGAAGTTTGTAAGGTCTAAATGCATCCCGCAGCAACCGCTTTTCAATTGGACTGTTCCGTTTGAAACGGGGATGAATCCTCATGTAAAAATCAACGAATTTCATGTCAAGTATTGGAGTTCGAGCTTCCAATCCAGATCCGCTGACCGATTTATCGCAGCGGAGGACATCAAAATACTGAAGGTCTTTGACCAATCGAGTGGACTCGTTTTGTATGTCTTCCGGCGATGGTGCATTATCAAAATATTTATATGATCCCGACAGTTCGTCGGCTCCCTCGCCCGAGAAAATAACGGTCGTGTCGAAATTTTCCTTGATGTAATCGCTCAGCAACACCATTCCAGTGGATGCTCTAACGGTAGTTATATCATAAGATTCAATTCGTTTGACAACACGTGGTATCGCTTCAATCATTTCTTCGCGGGTGACTATCAATTCATGATGCTCCGATCCAATATAATCAGCTACCTTTCGAGCTGCTATGAGATCTGTTGCGCCAGCCATGCCAACCGAGAAAGTCCGAAGTATATTTTTTCCATTTTCGTTCATGTATTTCGCAACCAACGCTGCAACCAAACTCGAGTCGAGACCGCCGGACAAAAAACAACCAACCGGCCGGTCGGTGTTTTCGCATCGGACATTTACGCAATCGGTCAAAATATTCACAATTTTGACCTTGATTTCGTCTTCGTTCCAGTTACTAAATGTTGTAAGTTGGTTACATGGTTTACATAGGTCAACGTTGGAGAACTTCGGACAATTTGAGTAATTCAAGTTTGCCCAACATCGCATTCCTTTTCGAGAGTGGTAAACGTGACCGGCGGGAAACATTTCAATGCAATCGCATATGGAATCCAACGATTTCAGTTCGCTGGCAAACGCAAGCTGACCAAACTTCTGACCAATGTAAAGACTTTTTATTCCAATTGCATCGCGACACACCGTAAAAGTGTCGTCTCGCCTGTCGTAAATGACAAAGGCAAATACTCCGCGCATCATTTTTAATGCAATGGAAATTCCATATTTTTCAATCAACGGCGCGATGATTTCGCAATCCGATGTTCCAAGCCATTCATGCCGAGGCAGCTTGCTCCTTAGCAGTTCGTGGTTGTAAATTTCGCCGTTGCAAAGAACTATGAACTTTTCGTTCACGAAAGGTTGCATTCCTTTCACGCTCAGGTCATTAATGCAAAGCCGGTGGAAACCGAAAAAGTGATTGCACGCAAAGAGATTTTGAGACAGATCCGGACCGCGCGGTTTCAACTTTTCAGATGCCTCAATGAGAGCTGTTTTTTCCAGCACCGAACAGTTTGGTACAAATATTATTCCGCACATTTTATTCTATTTTTTATGGGGCTTCCTTTTTTTTAACTGGGCACAGACGGTCTTTGAACAGAGTTGCAGAGTTACAGAGTCACAGAGTTACAGATTTACAGATTTACAGATTTAAAGAAAGACATTGTGATAAGAAAGGGGGATGTGTCGGACGCGTAGTATAATATGGTTAGTACTCTCGGCTTTGAACCGAGCAATTCGGGTTCAAATCCCGACGTGTCCTGGGTTTTCCTAGCATAATCGGCAATGCATTTCGCTCGACGCGTCTAGAAGCGATGAGATCGGGGATCATACCCCCGGGAAAACAAAATCGATTGGCAATCGAACAACGCGTTTGTTTACAAAAATGTCACACATGTTACAACAATCCAACCAATTCGTTGAAACCGACGGAACCAATGTAACCAATGTAAACAAACTCAATTTTCACCAACGCGACAAATTCCTCGCCTTTGACGAAAAGTCTCATACCTACAAAACCGACCGCTGTCCTTATTTCAAGTCGGTGACCTCTTTAATTTCATCTCTTTTTGGAAAATTTGATTCAGACAAGGTGATCAAAAAGATGATGGATTCGCCGAAGTGGCCGCGGAGCGAATACTTTGGGATGACGGCTGCTCAAATTAAGAGACGATGGAGCGAATCTGGTTTCAAGTCGAGGACGGCCGGGACCAGCATGCACGAACAAATTGAAAAATATTTCGTCGAGGACGAAATGGAGATGGACGACGACGACGTTGCCCTCAAACAATTTCTTGATTGGGACGAGACAAAACAGTTGGAAATCTACAGAACAGAATGGCGCGTCTTTGACGATGATCTGAAATTGGCTGGCACCATTGATGCCGTTTTTAGAAAACCCAATGGCAAGTTTGTTCTGGTCGATTGGAAGCGGTGCAAAGAAATCCGGCTCAACAACAAGTTCGACAAAGCCAAGGACGAGAGGATCTCCCATTTGCCCGACTGCAACTTCGTGAAATATAGCATTCAGTTGAATATTTATGCTAGAATTTTGGAAGTCTATGGAATTGACGTGGAGGAATGCTACATTGTCAACTTTCATCCCAACCAGGCTACATGGAAACAATTGAAGGCGCTTAATTTAAAATCCGAGGTTGATAAACTTCTGCCGAGGACGGTGCCGACACCGGTGCCGACAAACCCCACCCGATTCCCGAAAGGACTTGACGACATGACTCCGATCAAGGTTGAGGGAATTTTGTATTTGAAGAACGCGCGTTGCATTGGTTAGGGACGGTACAACTTGATTACATTGGTTAACTTGATACTCGATTGAGTATGAAGTTTCAATGCTCTGTGCGAGGTTTGAACTCGCGACCTTGGGCTCATAAGACCCACGCTCTACCAACTGAGCTAACAGAGCCTGCTTTACAATGTGTCTTTATCCTTTTAACTCAAGCCATGTTGACGTTCTGTTGCCACGTTTCCAATAGTTCGATGCGATTAATCACGTCGTCCATGACGTTCGGTTGGGTCACGGGCGGTCGCGTCCGACGAACGGCGGTGTCTGAACCCGTTTCTAGCATTTCGTTCAAATCGCGTGAAATGTCAATTAATTTTTTTCGAACTTCACTTAGTTTTTCCCGTACGGCGAGATCGTTGCCGCCAGATTCTCTGCCCCGCCTGACTTCAGATGCTGCCAAATAAATCAAACAATCTAAGCACTCCCGGTGGGCCATTTCAACCCAATCATTTGCGAGAGTTCCGTAACGAGTTGTGTCGTGATGCACATTAATTCCGTGACCATATTTTTCGTGTCCCGCGTCGAATCTTCTCGCGATATTGTTCACAAGACCCGAATCGCCAAAACCCAAGTCGTCCAGCACCACACCCACAATTTCTTGATTGTTGTTCGTGTTTTCGTCGTCCATTCACGTATTGTATTGTTTTGACAGTCATAGACTTTCAAAAATTAATCGATTTCCATTTTTCACATACCACCGGCGCATGCCCGCCGTTGAGCCGAACCGTGAAGGCATTGAGCAGCCTTGGCTTCACGATCCCACTGCGAAAGGGTGGCCTGGCTTTGAGCGTAGGGTGCATAACCGCAACCCGCAATGACATTGGCTTTCATGCCCAGGCCGAAATCGGGACCTCCCGGCGATCTGTAGTTTTCCCGGGTTTGGGCTTTGAAATGTTCAGCGAACGCTGCACGGTCGCGGGGCGGGCCCGCCTGCATACGATTCAAGCGTTGGTCCTCGTAACGACCGCCCATCGTTTTGATGAGATTCTTATCGGCCGCCATTAGAGATTGATGATTTAACTGATTTCCGTACATGTTTCCCTGAACGCCACCGGCATTCAAAGTGATGTATTCCATGTATTGAGGGCGAGACACATTATTTTCGACGACGACGCGGTCTTCCGCGCTATTGCAGCCGGGAGCCTTAGTGTAAAATGAGTCCGGACACACCTTGCGGCCGGTCAAATCAAAACCGCTCCACGTCGGGCAAGACATTTGGGCCGGATTGAGGAAGCGGTCGGATTGAGCGCGATTGTCCCACGCGGTATCGACCTTGCAGGTGCGAATTGAGCTTTCGAGAGATGGCATAGACATGATTCTTTATTACCTGAAACAAAATTGAAACGCGAAAATATACGCTTTCAGTCTTTCAGACTTTCAGTTTTCAGTTTTTCAGTTTTTTGGGAATCGCGGTGCACGTATTTATAGCACAGAAATCTTACATAAAACTTACATAAAAAGCATGGATGAATTTAGTTCTTTTTTCATTCGCAAACGTGCCATTTTTGGAAGCTATCCTTCGCAAGAGCGCGTCCAAAACATGGAACGAAAAGGGGTGCGGTATTTTGTTAACCTAACGGACCCTCAGGAGAAGTTGATTATGCCTTACCGCGTCGCACCAACATCGACCAAGATTAATTTTGTCATTGCAGACCATTCCGTCCCCTCAAATTTATTGGAATTTTCGAAATTCATGACCCGGATCACCCAAATCATAGTGACGTTGCCTCCCGACCATTACATTTACATACACTGTCGCGGCGGTCATGGAAGAGCTGGAGTGGTTGTCGCCGCTTTGCTGACTCACATTTTTCAAGTCGATGTTCGGATTGCTCTGGACTGGACCAAAAGATTCCACAATCAGAGACCCACCATGCGAGAAAGATGGCGTCTCATTGGATCGCCGCAAAACTACAAACAGAAAAATTTTGTTGCCCGATATTTCAGACCCATCACCCTCCATAGAATAAATTACAAAGATAGCGCCATTTCCAGAGGATTTTGCAGATTTGCAGCAAGTCCAATTGAAACGCCCCTCGGCCTTTTTTCGACTCTTGAAGCGGCATATTTGGCATCAAAGTATCCATCATTGAAGAAAGATTGCTCGGATGTAAGTGTCTCCGATATTTCCGATTTCGGTAGGAAATTGCGCAAACTGAAATCCGAAGTGCCGGAGTGGACCACCATCAGGGAACAAGTGTTATTTGATCTAACGCGGTTGAAAATGGAACAACATCCAACCATAAAACACAATTTGTTGTCCACTGGAATGAGACCCATTAAAATCATGACCAGGCAGTCTAATCATTGGCCCGATTGGACCGGACAGAATGTCACGGGAAATGCGCTTATGGCTGTCAGACAAATGTATTACAATGACACAATGACACAATGACACAATGACACTATGACACGCGGAACATCACACCTTTTCTATGACTTTCATATCAGACCGAGTAATAACTTCTCCGTTGCTCAATCGATCAACAAGTTCTTTGTATTTGACCTGGGCCACCAAAGTTTTAATATTTCGCAGCAGATTTTCAGACAGCGCTTTCAATCTTTTTTCTTTGTAATCTCTCACGATTTGGATGGGCACCAAATCCTTGCATTGGCGTGATATTTCGGTTATTTGATCTTCGATTGACGTGAAAAAGGAGTGAACCTCGCAACTCGTCTCAGGCTCTTTCAAAGTTTTGAGATGAACCGATTTGAAGAACAATTTGGTCCTCAAATTTTCGTAACTTTCAGCGGCCAATCCATGCTGTTCGGCTTTCGACCCGTAACGATACGTCTCGCTGAGAGCCACAATGAGGGTTGAGATGCATGCCATTATTCCTATCCCCACATTCATGGTTCCGCTATGGTTCGGATATTGCGTTGCCAGAAAGGATGAGGCCGACGTCAATGTCGTCAACACGATGCTCGGCCAGAAGAAAAATGCATTGAGTCGCGCAAAATAGTGCTGAGACTCGGCATGGGTTGCTCTTCTTTCTTCGGTGAATTTAACCAACTTGTGAAGGATCAAACTTATATTCGGGGATCCTTCTATTATGTCATCGTTTGAACTCATATTGCGAATAAGATCGCTCATTTTTGATAATGTTTGCGCTTCGTCTCCGGGCGGACTTTCGTTACTTTCGTTACTTTGTTTGCTTTGGTTACTTTGTTTGCTTTGTTTGCTTTGTTTAGTTTCCAATTCCATTGTTGGGTCGTCGACGTGATCGGGAGTTTCCATCTTTATTACATGTCTTAAAGACACAGCCTTGGTATAGAAAATGAGTGAAACCACAAAAATTAAACAAACCAAACAAAACGGGGAATCATCCCTCACATGTCCAAGCGACAGAGACCGATCGGTTCGATGGCGGCCGTCAAGCGACCCTCCTCTCACGGCGGAGGAAACAAAAGCGGCATTTTCAGCGGTGAACAATACATCTCACGTTGACAATTTCCCCAGAACTGATAGAACGTATGCCGATCCCGCCATTCCCCTTCAGCAATATGGATTGATTTCTTTTATCCCAGCCAAGGGCGCATCGCCCAATGACAAGGGGGTTTACGGGTTTGCCAAACTGAGGGGAAATTATGCAACGGAGATGGAGGCCAATCAAAGAGCCGAGTGGCTCATTCGAAATGCTGATTCTTATCATCAAATATATCATGCCTACGTTGGACGTCCTTTTCCCATGTGCGACACATCCTCCTATTCAGCCGAAACAAAAGAGGTTGACATTCGCAAGGAAGCCGCCGAATCCATTAGCGAATCGATCAAATCAAAGAAGAAAAAGGATCGCAGGGAAATGGAAGAAATCAAAGACAGAGAAAAGGCTCTCAAGGAAGATGTGAGCAAAGATGAAGATCCTTATGATAGATACATCACTCTAAGAGTCAAGAAAGCTCAGCTCACGTGGACCTACTTGGAACACCAAAAGAAGATGGAAGAAATGAAAGGTCTGATTATCAAAACGCGAAAGGAAATTCGCACTCTCGACGAGGAACACGAGGATTACAAAGATAACTACTATAAAAAATATTGTGACGCTCGCGCCGAAGCAGGCATCAAGGAAAGCAAGGACGAGACCGCTAATAATTTTATGAAATACATGGTCGAAGATGCACAGCTGGGGTTCTGAGGGGCGGATGTTTTCATTTCAAATACGAAATGAAAAACAAAACGTTAGTTAAAGTTTAAAGTTTAATCGATGTAAATAAATGACAAAAACATCAACGTGGGAATCTGCCGTTACGGCCGGTATCATTGCCCTATCTGCATTGGCGAATCTTGCATTGGTTTCCGCGACTCGATTGCACCTTAATGAGAATATTCCCGCTGCTCGTGATCGTTCTTCTTCAGAGGGGGTGGTTGAGACAGGAACACCAGAAGGAGATGAGGACCGAGCACGAAAAGCACGAGAAGCAGCAGAAGCACGAAAAGCAGCTGCTGATGAAGAAGCACGAAAAGCAGTTGCTGATGAAGTTGAAGCAGCACTAAAAGCTGATGATGCAGAAAAAGCAGCAGCTGATGCAGCACTAAAAGCAGCTGCTGATGATGCAGAAAAAGCAGCACGAGAAGCAGCACTAAAAGCAGCACTAAAAGCAGCTGCTGATGCAGCACTAAAAGCAGCACGAAAACCTGTTGTCGAAGTGCCCGCAACGCCTGTGGAGTCAGACATCCCATCAGGTCTTCCAGTGGCCTACGTAGACCCATTTGAAGCACCGACCGACGATCCATTTGAAGAATTTCCAATAGATGTAGGAACACAAACAGCAACACTTAGATTAAACTCTCCGCGACGTTCTGCTCAGTTAGAGGAGATCAGGGCTCAGAAGCAACAAAAGGAGCGCCAAGCTCTTGCGGACGATCAGAGAAAAGCAAATTCTCCTTGGTTTGAGGAGCTCATGAAGAATCCGAGGGGGGATCAAGTGCGGGATTTGCGCCGCACGGCGCGTTATTAAATTTCTTTTAATTTTCTTTTCATTTTTTTCACCTTCTTTCTAAGGTATTCATTTTCTTCTTGAATTTCAACGAAACGACTTTTCAAGCGTCTGGGGAACAAATGAATGGTGTCGGGCGACAACTTCTCCATTGCTTTTTTGATGTTGTAAAACGCGGTGTCATTCAAGGTCTTTAAACGAATTAATTCGCTGTTTTTTGCATCGCAAAGATTCTTAAGTTGTTGTAGCTCCTCGTCGCGGGGGGGGAAGTGTTGGTTGGGCGAGGGAACCAAATAAAAGGATTGATCCAACGGAGGAGGCGATGCACACGGCGTATTTTGAATAACATCGTGAGCCCTGCCCACGCAATGGAAAGATTCCATTATATCATCTATGGTTTCAGCGTCCATGTTACAGAGTTACGTCTTTGTTTTACCTGGGCTAAAGGTTCATGAATGTAACAAAAATGGTAAACTCACCTTCTAATATTTTCAAACATCGCCGATCGTGTGCTTGTTCGACCACCCTTGAACGATTGCCTAGAGATTTTTTTGCGAAAACTACATGGAAGTGCTCGTCTTGTGGTTCGCTCTTGCGTTGCAGCCGCGGTATATATTTCAATCCCAACACAGGAAACTACGACAAAGCTTCTGATTTCATTCGTCGCGATGTAGATGGTCAGGAAATTTACAAAACGGCCCAACCTTCCAAGGCATTGAACTGACGAGTAAAATTGAAATCGATCGAAATTGAAAATTGAAATGAAAATCATCAAACGCTCACAAGATGTCCAAGATGTCTGTTCGCAAAACTCGCAAACCGGTTTTTTACCGCAATGAAAAATTTGTGGCTGGATCGGGCAGCGTTCGTCGTTCAGGTTTCGACGCCACCGATATGACGTGGAGCGGTGGTCGAAGCTCCCTCGGAAACGGTTCGTTCTCGAGCGGATCGTACCGATACGACGATTTTTTTGTGCGAGACTCTGATGCCATTGTTGAATGCAGCGAGACGGAAACCGACGAGGAGGATGAATGGACCAACTTCGAGAGCGACAGCGAGGAAGAAGACACCTGGGGTCAGGCGCCCGAAGTCGGAATAATTCTCAAAGAAAAATGGAATATGACTGACGGAACTTCAACCTGGTTCGAGGGAGTCGTTGTCGCGGTGTGCCGTCGGTACTTCAGCGTGCAATGGGATGCGGACGGAACGAAAACAAAGTACCACCGTCGTTCGTGGGAGGTCAAACTTGCACAGGGTGGCATTCTGCTCCAAGGTCCAATGGAGTTTGAAAATGGCTGGCGCAAAAAGAGGAGGAACGTGTAGGTAGAATAAATACGCATTACATTATTACATTATTACATTATTTCATTATTTCATTATTTCATTATTTCATTATTTTGAGACCGCATCGGTCTCAAAATTCTCCGTCTTTTGACGCAAAGCAACACCGTAACAAAGTAACAAAGTAACAAATTTACACCTTGTTGTTGTAATTGGAAGTCTGGCACGAGCCACATCCCTGACATCCGTCGTATCTTGCATTGGACAGCGGATATAATGTTTTGGATCCACAGCCAAGTTCATTGGCACCGCAAAGGACCATGCTTGCAATGGTTTGGGCGCACAAATGTTGTTTGTTTCTTAATTTGGGATAGGTATTTATGTAACCCAGAGAGTACAATCCCTGCCCCACACAAGATCCCCCCGGCTGGCCAAACACATATTGGCTGTGACATGGAGGGAGTCGTTGGTTGAAGCCCGACAAGTTTTGCAATATGGCTCTATTTATTTCACATTGAGTTTTGCTCATAATGATGGGTATGTATTTATCATTGCGAAGATAAATGACACAAATGACATATATTTCCAGTCTTGTAAAACAACATTGCTCATTTCGAAGGTGTCTCGTCTGGTTGGCTACGCTTTGTTTGCTTTTCTGTCTGTTCCTCGTGTACAAGAAGTACAAGACGTGCAATCCCGCCTCAATGAGAAACATGTGGAGTTGTCGAGAATACCAATCGAATGGTCTTCCTTCGGGCGGATTTCTGTCCCATATGATTTCAAGCGAGAGAATTGATGGTATTTTGAAAAGGGGCAACTTGAAGCTTTCCGACTGTGCCGACTGTTCTGGAAGGGCGCAAACCTGTTCGGCGTGGACATTCATGCGTGATGATTTGATACCAATGTTATTTATTTATCCATCTTCGCCATGGTCATCGGACGACAAGGCATCGCCCGCACCTCGAGTCGGATTTCTGGTGGACGCCCGCAAATTTAGCACGTTGATCACCAATATGGCCATTATTGACGGTGCGAGCGACGATCGAAATGCTTGCTCCGAGACCAGGGGAACGTGGGAAATATTGGCGGAACACGACACAAAGGCAGGAAGGAAAGTTTTGATTTCACCGCCAGATGAAATCGCCAATGCAACCGTTGGGAATCGCTACGACCCCATTGCCAAATTGCTCAAATCCGGCGGAGGGCCAACGAGGTGGATGATAGCCAATAAATTGCGTTCTCCGGATTGCGGAAACATCGTGGACAAAGCGACCGAATCGGAGATACAAAGTTTCCTAACTTACACAAATGACACAAATGACACACAAAAATATTCATCGTCATCCGATGATTTTTACATCATACGATGGTCCAACGTGGATTGTTCGTTGTGCGACAAACCATTTCTCTGCAAACTTGACGGCCCTCCTCAAATCGTGGAGACGGACGACGTCACGTGGGCAATGGTGGGCGACCGTGGACAGCACTGGACCAGCATGTTCGGGGGGCCTCTCCACGTGGCACAAACGATGAACGGACAATGCAAATGGCTTCCCAAAAACTGGAAGACGTGGGTTGAGGTCATGAAAAAATATTACATTGATCATGCGTCCCAGAGAGATGCTGCCGCGTGGAAAAACTCCTATTTAAATTCGTCTCCATGCACCACTTTTTTGTACTTGGAAAACGAAGCAAACATATTTGTTGACGACCGACCTGAAAAAATGAGACAGCAGGACAAACTCTTGAGAGATTCTTTGCTTGGCGTTTTCTTTGTCGATAGCACGTGCGAACAACAACTCATGGACCTTGGAACCGGGGTCGCGTGCGGTTCCGCTGGCAGCTCGTGTGTCAGTTTTTGCGAAGGACCGGGGGGAGATGGAGAGGTTCAACATTTCTTGGACGAAAAGGATCGCTGCAAACGCTACATGTGCGGCGCTCACAAAACAGGTGACACGTGCGATGCTTTTGCATGGGAACAAAAACAAATCGAAGGAGCAAAAAAACAAGCTGCCCAGCTTGTAGATCTTTTAAATTCACAAAATGGCCCCGTCGTTAAACTGCTTCGTTGCAAGGCCTTAAGCCCAACATTCGTAAATTCATCCAAAGTTGGAATGTCTTTTGGTTTTGATGATGTTTTTCAAATCATTGCGTAACTCCTGCAAGTCCTCTTGCCGCCATAGAACGCGTTGTAGCACCCTGCCTTCTTCTCTCATTCTTTTCGACGACTTTCCTCAATTCCTGCGTCTTCCGTCGCGCCTCCTTGCGAGCTATCTGCTCAAGTTTAAAATCACTCGAATCTTTCGAATATATTTTTCGTAAAGATTCTCTAAACTTATTTCCCACCAAGGAAACATTCTTATTGACCTTAGGGTTATTAGTAGATAAACACGTGTGAGGTGATTCTTTCTCATCGAGAACCTCCAAAGCACTCTCCCAAGCCTTGCCGACCATGTACCAGTCTGTTTCTTTCACATCATCTAATTTTGATTCTTTAAAATACCTGATTTCTGTGTTCAAACCGAACGTGACCTCTTGCCTTTCAGGACCGTCTGCTGTTTCTCGGTAATACTCATAGAGGGGTTTTTGTGTGCGGGTGAATTTAACATGAAAAGTTGAGTGGCGCATAGGGGTGTGCGGATCCCCCACAGTGATAACAAGTTCTTCTGACCCTTCTTCGGGTTTTTTATACACAGATTTTTTGGCCACGACCAGGTGATTCCACGCAGAACCATCCTCCTGCGTGCCGCGCAAGGCCAATACCACTACATTTTTATCATTTCTGTTATTTATGATACGATCCACAACCTTCAAGTTGTTTTTCAACTTGCCTTTGTCGTCTCTTTTTCTGAATGGCACAAGTATAATGTCCTTGGCGTCGAGCGTTGGAACAAGGGTCAAAAATGCTTCGCCCGGGCCAGACCCAGGTGCAAGGTTGCGCCCCTTCAAAGCAACGACGTGAGATTTGCTTGGTTTGTTGCCCCTCAAAAGTGTTGCAACGGCGTTCTGAATAACTTGAGCAAATTGATGCACCCCCTCGTTCCTTTTTGCTCGTCCTGCGGTGGAATTTGGCTTAATCCACGAGCTTAAAGAACGAGATTTGCCGTCCTCGTCTTTCAATTTGTTATCGTGCATGAAACATATTTGCACTTGGGCACTACCCGACTTGGAATAATTGGCAATTGCGGTGGGTGGAGTCTTTAAACGAACAAAGTAACCTGCTATTATATCTCCCCCTTTCCCCATCAAATATTGTCTTGGACTGATAACTTTAGTAGTCAAATAAGGTTCCTGACCATTCTCCTGACGATAATTCTTGTCATTTAGCTCCAAAGCCAAAAGACTTGCCGCCAACCAACAATCTGATCCCCCTTGCCTGCACTGTGTGCTTTCATTACGTTTTTTATCAGTAAGGGGCGTGTAGCCCGACTTCTTACTTCTATTAGTAGTACGAGGTGAAGAAAATTGTCTTTGATCATCGCGGAGGTTGATGATATCCATTCCGCCGTTGAGTTTTGGAGTCCCCCCGAGACGCCCGAGAGACTTCCCAGGAGAGCGGTACCTGCGAGAATTGCGTTTCTCTGGACTTCTCTTCCCGACCGACCTTTTCCTCGACCTCTTCCTCGACCTTTTCCTCGACCTTTTCCTCGACCTTTTCCTCGACCTCTTCCTCGACCTTTTCCTCGACCTCTTCCGCGACCTTTTCCGCGGCGAGCCGCGACGTCCAGATTTAGAAGGAGAGGTGTATTTAACGGCCCACTTCCTTGCAATTGTTGGATAATGCAAGAACAAGAAACGTCGTTGTTTTTCCGATGCAAAGGGCATTGTTTATAATACTATGGATTTTTGCCAAATAACCGTGAAAATCCGAACGAAATCGATTTAACTTATTTAATACATTTGTAAATCACAAATCCATGACATTGAATCAAAGCTGCAATTTCCCCTTGTATGATTCTCTGACCTCGGGTCTCGACGGCGAACAATCCAAAGACCTGAAACCAAGCGAAAAGAAATTTTTTGTGGATAACGTTGCCGCGTTGAACGGAGAGGGCAAAGAATTAATTTATGCTTTGATCGTTGTGTTTCATCTTAAAAATGAATTGGTGGCCGCCGATTCCATCAATCTTCCTTACAAGGGCAAATTCGTGGAGACTGGAGTTTTGGAATTTAATTTCAACGTATTCCCGCCTATGCTCAAGCGCATTCTGCATAAATTTTTGCTGATGCACATCACCAGCGTGGCGGCCCGGGAGGATGCAACAAGTTCCAGACCGACATGTTGACATAATGAAACATATCATTCGATAAATGTAATTCCTTGTGATGTAATATAAATGGACGAATTGACCGACACGTTCGACAACATTAAACTCTGCATTGAAAAGACGCTGCCGATCGATCGGAGCTCAAAAAGCAGTGGATTGTCTTACGCCGCATTCATGACCCGGTATATTTGGAACACCGAGGATCAATTAAAAATGAAGGACAAAGCTACCAAAACTCATTTGAAAGGACCCCACAAGGGACAAAGCTACCATTCGCTTCGCGTCGCTTTCATGGGTTCCCCCCCTGACACTTTCCCACTCGGAAAACATAACAAGTCTCACAACACCGGAAGAGTGGATCAGCTGCAAAAAGAATTTGACAGAACTCCGCCGGGCAGAGGATTAGGATTCCGCATAAAAAAAATGATCGAACAAATAGTGACCGAAAGGTACAACCCCCTTCTGTGCCGAGTGCAATTTGAATTTACGTACGACGGAACCGCGAAAGAGATTCATCCCCAAGACGCTGACATACGTATATCTTTTAGACCTTCGGGCGGGTGCTATAGCATGGTGGGAAGTCAAGCGGCAGATGTGAAATTTCCGAAGGAAACGATGAACTTTGCGTGGTTTGACGTTGGGACGGTCTTGCATGAATTTGGTCATGCTCTGGGCCTCATCCACGAACACCAGAACGGAATTGACAAAAGAAAGGAAATCAAATGGAACAAACCATTGTTGTATTCCTACACCCGAAAAACTCAAGGATGGTCCGTTGAACAAACCAACAAACAAATTGTAAACAAATATGACAAAAATCAAATCAATGGAAGTTCATTCGATCCGCAATCAATCATGCTTTATTTTTTCCCCCCCAAACTAACAACAAACCACGAAGGCACATCTCAAAATTTAACACTTTCGTCCACCGACAAAAAAATAATACGACAAAATTACGCGTGCCCGACCAAGGAAAAATACTCGTCGTCGACGGCGAACGAAAACGGGAGAATCGTCGAGTTTGTTGCCATATTTGCGATCGCTGCAATTTTCATAAAATATATAGTCTTTAACAAATACACTATGTCTAACTCATCTGATGCAAAATCTATGGGATATTATGCGGGTTACGCCGCGCTCGCCCTCCTTGCCGTCGTTGTTTTTATTGGGACACCGTCAGGCGTTGCTGAGGCGGTCCCGGCGGCAACCGCTTGCACCGTCGCTCGCGTGGCGCCCGTCGTCGGACTTGGTTCTCTCGTTCTTGGCGTTTTGGTTATTCTTGCATATGCATCTTCGAGGAAAGGAAATGCTACACTCACTGCTGCAGTAGTCAGTGCGCTGGTTGTCGTATCGGCATATTTAACGAGCAACGCTTTTCGCGCAAAGTGTTTGTACGGGAAAATGACGGCCGCGGCACGCGTAAAGAAAGAATTGCAAGACATGATGAAGCACCCGGGCAGGCCCCTTCAAACTGTGTCGGCTGAAACAAAATGTGTTGCCGCCTGCGCACGTGATTGCATCGCTAAGGGACAACTATCGTAGAAAGGGGATGTCGGACAACGCACTTGAGCGCATGGAGAAGAGCGATATTTGAATTTCAACACGTCTGGTAGAGAGAAGCAGTCGAAACTTCAATAAATTATGGTCCCGCAAGTCCCCTACGAAAAAACGAAAGAATTATAACGTAGTAACGTAAATCAACTAACGAATGTAAAATAAAACGATTTGGTTTTATTTTTGATTTCATGCAGCACTAGCACCCTGTCCCCACCCATTCTTTCGATGCAAATATTCCACCCTTTGAATTTCCTTTAGCTCTGAATAACAATCCCATATGACATCTTCCGTGACGAACCACTCATCTTCCCAAAATTCATCACGGGTCACTTGATAATAATCTGCGATATCTTGACAAATTTCATGAAACTGCCAACATCCATGGCCCATGAGCTCACAGTTTTCACCCTCGATGAAACTGAAAATTTGATCACGGGAGGGAATCATGGTTTTCTGTGGTTGAAATTCCCTCCTCGCGAAACAACCGATTTTGAAATACAATATAATGAAATAATGAAACAATGAAACAATGAAACAATGAAACAATGAAACAAAATCAATTAAGCTAAATAATTGACGAGGCCATAACAAAAGCAACAAAAGCATGGAAACATCATCGCGGATCCAATCAATATACGATGAAAGCAGCAGCGACGATGAGTTTGACGTGGTGGCGGCCGCTGGTTCTTGTCCGACCCAGAACAAATCTTTCTGGGTCTTGGCGAAACAACTATTGGCATCGCACAATCCATCGCCCGTGCTTGCACGTCGATGGGCGAGAAGTCGGACGCAGCTGGAAAAAATGACAGCGATTGTGAGCATGCTGTACGAAAAAAGATTGAGGAATTTCGCAATATCCAATCAGTCATATTCTGATTTTGTGCAACTGTGCACGTATGAATGGGGAAAGTTAGTGCGATCCCTGCGAAAATTGACGCTTGATGATCGTCAAATATATCAAATCCTTGGAGAAAAGGGATTTGATGTCAAATACGGTGCAATCGAAAATAGATTGCTCAAAAGATTCACGCGGTTGGAGCACTGGTGCGGCATACATTTTTCGGACATGAGAATCGATGATCAGTTGTCCAGGCTGGAAGAGAAGTTGAGCGGGAAGTGGAAGGACGATCATTTTTTTTCACATTTGAACCCTCCGTTGGTGGCGATCTTTGGATTGGATCATCTAATAATCCAAACTTTTGGGAGGATGAAAGAAACAATGGCATTTTTCCCTTCCGAAAATCAAGGAAACACAATGTATGCTTTTTACGTCCGCGATTCCCCGACTGGACCGTGGAAACCGGACAATGAATTTTCCGACCTTGCTACACAGTGTATCCAAAAGTTATTTTGCGGATGCGAGCGCGAATTGAGATTCATGCTTTCCGAACACAACTTGGATCAATTTCCCAGGCGTGACAACCCGGACCACTATTTTTCTCGTTTCTTTGCTTCCAAATATCAAAATGATATTCGTCGGGCGGTCGAACACGAAAGACAAAAAGGTGCCAGCATTCAAATCGTAAATTTGTTCCACGCTCTTTTCGTTTTGTCAGACGAATATCTCACCCGAGAATATCTAAAGGAAAGAGCAATCCCTTTGATAAATCGAGAATGGATGGTGCGCGATGTTGCGGAAAAACGAGCAAGCATTGAGCCTTATTGTTTCACCGAAGACGAAGAAAAGATGAAACCCGAAGAACGCGAGAGGAAACACCGATCAAAAATTTTTAGAAACGTGTTTGGCATACCTACCATTCAAAAAGAGGAATTGTTTAACAAATTCTATGGTCGATGGGTCGCCAAGGGGTTGCCTTGAATTTTATGATGTAACGGATGTAACGGATGTAACGGATGTAACGGATGTAACTGATATAACGGATGCAATCCCTTATTGTTTTTGATCGAAATCGATTGAAAACGGAAAATGAAACTCCAACCATCAAAGATTCCAAAGCGACGTCGCTTTGGAAATGAAATCTTCACACGGGCCGAGCAAGGGAAGCATCAACATCAAGTGGAACGACGGTAAATGGTACGTTGGCAAAATCACAAGTCAAAAAGGGACGGTTTTGATGGTTCATTACGAGGGTGAACCAATTCTTTCCTACGACTTGAAAAAGCACCAAAAGGGCACTGAATGGAAAATGTGCAGCTCGAAACCGTCGAAACCGACGAAACCGACGGACGCATACAAAGGCAATGTGTCTAGGAAAAACCTGCAAAATGAAAATTTGGTGAACGCTTATGCCAGACATTGCAAGGTGTGGAGTTCTAAGGCGCGCGCGTGCGTCATCGACGCCGAGACTGCCAATAGCACCAGGGCATTGATCGACGCGGGTTTCCGGCCCAGCAACATCACAGTCGCCAATTGGAACGATAGCATTTCGGAATCCATTCGGTCGCGCACCGGCGCCACGGTCAAAACCGGCAGCTTTTTGATGGCCCTCGCTCACGGTGCTCACGCCAAGCACAAGTACGACGTTGTCTATGCCGACTTTTGTGGAATGCTGAAAGGCACTCAGAGAGCCGCGATCGCTCTTTTGTTTGATGCGAAATTGCTCAAACCGCGATCCGTCCTGGCTATTACAATTTGCGCTCGCCGGAACAAGAGCAGCAAACTGAGTTTCGCGGCTGCGCGCGACGCGCATTCGTTCGTCAAAAGAATGGCAAAGAAAAACGGCTATGTTATTTCAACTAGCACAAGGCCTAGCAAATCGCACTATACCGAAAAAGGAAAAGCGACAATGTCCCATCTCGTGTTTGAAGTGCTCCATTGAATAAAAAATTTTTGATACATTGCGTCATTGCGTCATTGCGGTTGTATCAAAATCTTGAATTTTTAGGAAAATTTCGCTTCCTTTCCTTGCCGTCGTGACGTTGTCGACGTTCGAACGCTTCGCGTGCTGATGGCAACGCTGCTCGCTTTCTCGGTTCCTCAGCAGCAGCCGCGGCGGCTGCTGCTGCCGCAAGACTCGCTGAATAAGCGTCTTTTCTCATTTGTTCTTCCTTTCGGATTGCCCACTCGGTGGACCCGACTGGGAACTCTAAATATGCCGGCGGCGGCGGGGCCGTTTTTCGTTGTGGCCTGCGGTTGTTTTTAAATTTTCTTCCCATTTTGATGTTCTTTCTTTATCGTAGAGTTTATTCGTTTAACTGGGGTAACAGGGGTAACTGGGGTAACAGGGGTAATTTGAAGACCGCGTTTCAATTTAAAGTGTTGAGATTTCAAGAAGAAATGTCAACTCCAACCGAAGAACAAATCCGCCGTGTGAAGACAAACTTGACCAATATGATTGCTTTTAATGAACAGCTCCAGACTGAAGGAAATGTTGAGATTCTAAACGCCTTTGCGCTTCTATCAATTCCAGACAACAAGGACCTCGGACTCCAAATCGGACTCAATCTTCTTTGCGGATCTATCAGCGCGATCAGCGGACTCGCCGGTCCAGTTGGGTCAATCGGCGGTCATTTTCTCGACGGCGTCGTCGGGCACTACGCTGACCAGACTCCTCCTTCGCTCGCCGGTTCGTTTGCCAGTCTTCTCAGCCGATTCCAGGCGACCAGCGAGCAGCTCCAGCTATCTTTGGAAGAATTTTATCAAGATCCCTCCGCCAATTGGAACACTGTCTATTCTGGCTATGTCAATACACCGTTCGTTTCTTACACGGCATCGGGATCCTTGAGCGAACTTTCGACCATAGATTTTCCTTCGCAGGAGGAGCCGGAATTTACAGAACTTCTGAAAGCCGCGCAGTTTTCGCTTGATCAATGCGCTTGGGCTCAGCTCCTTACGAATTTTGTTATCACCAAATATTATCCGACCACAATGTACAAATGCAGCAGCTACAGCGAGCAACAAATGGAGAACAACGCAGCCAGTTTCTACGGCGTTCATCCTAGCTACTACAACACATGGACTTACGTAAACCACATTCACAAGGGAAAGGACAAGTCTTACTACGATTATAACCAAAATAACATCGGCGACGGCCCGTCTGCGTTTTCCGACGGGCACTTGAGCGACCAGGCGTGTCACTACATGTTCATTGACTCGTACGACAACGTGATTGTAAATCCAAAGGGTCTATTCGAGCGCGCATTTGTTTTTACCCAAATGACAGGAATACAACACAAAACAAAAACTTACCCGCACACCACAGCAAAGCATTACGTGAAACAGCCCGAACAACCAACGATCAAGTTGAGCAATGTCAAGAACAGCCCGAGCGTGAATCCGCCTGGTTATTCCATCTGGGTGGGCGGCACAAGTCGCGGCGATCTTGCGAACGGCGCTGTGAAGCTGACAAAAACGGACACCGATGTCAGCCTGGTTATTACACCAAAAGTGCTTGTCGGCGGCAGGCTTTTGACGTGGTACTATTCTTACGGTTGGTACAGCGGTCAAGCGATTGAAGGACCATTTGCAAACGACCAAGTCGTTGAAATTCCATCTGTTGTTGGAGCACCCGAAACAAGTGCGCCCGGCCACGGGAAAACAGAACCACGACGCGCGGTTCTATTTGATTACGGAAGTTACGGAAGTTCATGTTCATGCAATCCGTGGATTGAAAATTAAATATGTTCCTTTGTTACTTTGTTAAAAACGAGCACCAGTTAAAGAAGAGACGTCGATGGAGAAAATGAGCGAGTCAAAAAACACCACATGCAAAAGTCCCACGGCAGAACGCGTTTGCGCCAGCCCCAAATTGAGACGTTTTAAAAAGTCTAAAACGCCGCCCCATGCAAAACGATTTTCTCCGTCGTCGTCCGATGATTCATCCGGCGACGATTTTCCATCCTATCGCTCCAACTGGCGCGAAAAATCGCCAAAAACGCCATTGGATAAGAAGGCCAAATTGGAAAGGTTGGATGATCTTCTGAAACGGGGAAGACGACTCGTCGCTGATTTGATGGAAGGAACGTGACTTCGTTCTATAGAATGAAATGTATCAAGAAATCAAGATGTCTTACAATTTGAAGATGGAAAACGGGAATTTTGTTCTGACACCGGTCCCGAAGCGGCAAGATTTCGATTTGAACATGAGCTTAAGAAATTTGAACAGCCAAATGTCATATTTGCGAAGCGTGGTTGTCGCAACCTTGAATAAAATAGCAAATCTTGAAGTGAAAATAGATTTGATGAACAAAAATTTTATTAGAGCGACCGCTTCAAACATTCCCAGCGATAAATCGACTTCTCAGAAAACGGGAGGCTCGTGAGCCGAATCCCACGCGTCGGTTTGTTGGCGCCCCATAATGTCATTGGCAACATCCATCCATTTGCTCAGATTCGCAATGGTTGCATTTTGTTCAGCGACCCTGCGCTCAAGTTTGCGAATCATTCGAGCTTGTCCGATGTGAAGTCGGTCAAGAAAATTCAATTGCTCTCGCAACTCTGCGTTTTCATCTCGAACGATGCTCGGAAGGGGATCGTGATTTGCAATCGGTGCCAGCACCGGCGACGCGTTGGGCAAACGCGCATTTTGAGAACTCATCGTGAGGCAGTGATCTTCATTTCAAAACAAAATTTCAATCGATTTCGATTGAAATTGTAAGACGTTATTTCATTATTTCATTATTTCACCTGTAAATTTCGTCGACTGTTCGGACTCGAGGCGGCGGCGGGGGCAGCAATAAATCGTGCTCGGCTGACGTCAAAAGTTCATCCATTTTTCCTTGAGCCTCGACGAATCTTGCTGTGAGGGAGGCGGGAACTTTGTCCAAGAGAGCAATGGCGTTGTAAATGGCCAAAAGTTCAGCATTTAAACCATCAAGATCCAAATACATTCCACGATAATAGTCATTTCCAATCAAGGCCAAAAAAGAACGCATTCGCTCCTTCAGAGATTTTAGCGCCATGCCATCACGCAACGTTCGTTTGAAGAGGGTGATTTGATGTTGTTTTGTTCCAATCTTCCTCAGATAAACCGCATTCAGTTGTTCCAGCATCTTATTTGTTGTTCGCAACGCGCGAATGGTGCAACGCAACCACCAATTCTTAATGGTGTTTGCTGCGTGTCTGAGAGTTGCGGAATCACCCTCGCAAACCGATCCCGCGCCGCGATTCCGTGGAGCGTGCCACCTTGATAGATGGTATTCGTTCATTTCCGTCTGAAGATTTTTTGAAATGGCCGACCGGCGTTTGTTTTTAATGTAATTTTTGTTCTTGCGCCGCCGTGAGGCACTTTCGAACTGGATTCGACCGTTTGTTTTTCTCATGTTTCTTGATCGCGGCGGCCGCTTGCGACGGCGATCGATTTCGTTTGCGATCGCAAGCAATGAGAAAGTGCCAATATTTTGGAGCTGCAATCAACGCGTTGGTTGCGTTGGTCGCGTTGGAGTTTGATACACCTTGTTATTTCCATCCATTCGATCGAGCACGGCTTTTTGCAGAGGGAGTTGAACATTATGGCGTTTCGTTTATTTCGTTTATTTCGTTTATGTCGTTTAATATGATCACGACGCTTGCAAAGCGCGAATCAATTTATTCCATTCAACCGCATTGTTGTCGGGTTTATATTTGTTGAGGATGTCCAAATTTTTCCCTTTTCCGCTCGAGGTCCAGGCTTTGGCCTTGGCCGACAAAATAGACCGCCCTTTGAGATTGCTGTTCACTTTTGCCAGCTTTATAAATAAGAGATAAGGAACCGGTTGGCACGCTGGCGGTGGATTTTTATTTTTCTTTTCGCCCGTGGGACAGTCTTTTTTCTTCCTCTTCTTCTTCTTCTTCTTCTTCGCGTTTCTTTCTTCCCGGGCAAGCGATCGTTTGCGAGCAGCGACGCTCCGTCTGGTGTCATGGCTCGTCTTTTTCTTATTCCCGCTCCTATTGATCTTGGCCATTATTTTCTTTCCTATATTTCCCGTGATATTGACACATCTTCCCGTTTTGGGGTTGCAAATCTTACCGGGCGGACACTCTTTGTTTGCGTACGGGTCGGATTTTTTCTTCTTTTTCTTCCTCCTCAGTTTGAACTTCCGAAGCAACTCCACCGTTTCGGCGTCAAACGGTCTATCCTCCTCGATGTCTTCCACTCGTCGGAGGCGTTTCCTCTTCTTTTTCTTCTTTTTCTTCGGGGACAACTGCGTTAAAGGTATATCGTCCTCGGTCTCGGTGTCTTCCACTCGTCGGAGGCGTTTCCTCTTCTTTTTCCTCTTCTTTTTCTTCTTCTTCTTCTTCTTCGGGGACAATTGCGTTAAAGGTATATCGTCCTCGGTGTCTTCAATAATTTTTTCATCTATTTCCATGCCATCCATGTCGTCCATGCCGTCCATGCCGTCCATGTCGTCCATGTCGTCCATGCCGTCCATGCCATCCATGCCATCCATGCCGTCCATGTCGTCCATGCCGTCCATGCCGTCCATGTCGTCTAAAACGCCGGCGGTTTGGGCAAATCCGAAAAAATATTTTTGTATGGTTTCGACTGGGGGGTCCATCGTTTGAACAACTTCGTCAATCGGATGTAATTTTGACACAGCCGTCTCAAACGATTCTCGGGGAAAACTCTTGTCTTCGAATGAATAATGTGGTTTGGAAGGGATTCCGATGTCCATTGCGGGAAGGTGGAAGGGCGAATTAACATCACTCGGAATTCTTTTGGATCGAGTTTTTTTTTTATTTTTTGGCATACGTCTTCGTTCTCTTTCTTTTTTCTCACATTATTTAGTGATTAAATGGTCTTGGCCAACCATCTGTTCGAACATTGCGTATTCGGGAGGAGGCGTTTTGGAATATCCTCGCCGGGACAATTCCGCAATGGCAAGAGAAGAAGCTTCGCGCTGGGCGTCAGCTTTTAATCTTTTCCTGCCTATTCCCAAAACTGTCGGCCGCCCCCCTGATTTTGGAAAAAGTGTTATGGTGCTCGTGGTCATTATCACCGACCTACCGTCCGCACTGGTCACAGAACCGCCTTCTCGTCGTGTTTCGTGATATTTGATTCGCCCCAACGCGGTTCCGTGTTTGTCCATCACCTCTTTCAGCCTGGTTTTGGCATCAAATAAGTCTTCGTATTTGAGAGAGATGTCCATGTCGTCAAACACGTTTTTAACAAACTGATAAGCGACCGCGCCCCCCACTCCAAGTCCACATTCGTCGTCGAATATCAATTCGGTGGCGCCGATGAATGACTCGAAAGTGTCCTCCAATAAATCGTCTCGTTGGCGGCGTTTGTCGTCATCCGACGCCAAAATGAATTTCCAAAATCCCAATTTTTCGGATATGGCGGAAAACCACTTTTTGGAGGAATAATTGATTTTGAGTCGAGCAACAACTTTAACGCCTTCGGGACAAGCAAGAGGTGGAAATCTCCTGTAAAAATACCAGACCAACGCCTTGTTTGCTGTCACATCGCCCAGTTGCTCTAAATATTCATAGTTGTTCTTCGCGTCCCACGAGGGCGCCGTAAAAGCTTTTTGATAAATTTTCAGGTTGCGCGGATCGTGTAAAACTTTGAGGTGTTTCGAAGCTATGACATCTTTCAGGATGTGTTCAATTTTTTGCTCGAACAGATTACCTTGTATTTTTTGAGTCATCTGATATCGGAGCATCGAGATCGGATGGTGTTTGCTTCAAGTTTTCCGATTGCAACATGAATCGATTTCAATTTCCAATATAACCAATGTAACCAATGTAACCAATGTAACCAATGTAACCAATGTTGCAAATGCAACCATTGTAACCAATGTTGCAAATGTCACGAAGAAATAAAGAATGTGTCAAGAATAAATGAACGCGAAACAACACGAAAGCGACATGCAAAAAATGAGCAACAAGATTAATCGAAACAATGTTTTATCTGTTCGAGGAGAAATAGCTCGTTTGATTTCCTCCTTCGATCCCTACGTAGCGACCGCCGTTCAGGCTGAAAAAGTATTAACAGATATTGATCACTTTCCCTACACTCGACGTTATAGAACATCGCCGTCGGACTTTTATCCCAGGGTGATGGAACGCGAAGCTGGATTTCGCCCAATGGACAACGAATGCTATGCCGCAGCAGATAAATTGTTGATGAACGATTCGTATCCCAATAATTGTTTCCAAACACCCTGCTCGACGGTTGATTTGTGCATACCAGGAAAAAATCCGCGGGAACCCAAACCGCTGCCGTTGATGGATTTCCCCGGTTCGGCATTAAAAAAATGAACAATAAAGAATATGATTGACACTTTCATTTTCGTTGTCGCGGTCGCCGCGGTCGCGTATATTATTTATGTGACATTTTCAAGCAAAGAAAGCACAGAAAGCAAAGAAAGCAAAGTTGACACGACGTCGGATCATTCAGCATGTGACTGCGGAGATAATGCCTCATGTTTCAGATTCGCGGGGACAACAAAATGCCTTTGTAACCCCGGATGGGAAGGCGAAAGATGTGAGACAGACGTTTTTGCGTCACTTTGCATCGAAGGATGCAAGACGTCAGATCCAACCTCTTGGGTGTATGACAAAATTAACAACACATGTTGTCGATGCATGGCTACTCAGGTGCCCAACTCGGACAAATCAGACACCGGTTCTATCACCGGCAACACCAACGCCGCGGTGGCGGTTCAGTGCGACGGCGGATACAGCGGCGGCGGCGACTGGACGTGCGGCGCTGACGGAAACTTTTCGGGAACCCCATGCAGCGCCAATTCACCGGATCCCCCCCGTCCCCACCTGCATGGGCGTCGCGATGGCCATAACCGTTGATTACATCAGTTACATCAGTTACATCAGTTAAAGCCATCCAACCAAAGCAACAAAGACGATGCCACAAAAAGGAAAAAGGGCTAAATTGAAAGAAGCTCGTCGATTGCCTTCCGAAGCGCCAACAAAACGGAAACCGCTTGTCGTGAATTCACATCGAGACATTACACTCACGCCACGCGACATTTTGACAATGTCAATTCACAATTGTCTGAGCGATACCGAAAATTTCCCGCTCTGTATGAATTTGAATTTCGACCATGTCGCCTCTTTTGTGAAATACATTTTCGCCAACCGTCAAGTGACGTGATTTTTATTTGATATAACTAAATGAGCAACTGTTACCCTACTTATCGAACCGTCTTTGACCGCGCGATGCAAAGACAACACTCGGATTGCTGTCTGCCTGAAAAGCATGAACCATGCTATCCGCAAAAATCGGACGCCCCCCCCAAGCGCGAAAATTACGCCACCCACGCGGGAGATATATATCTTGAATCTAAATTAAAGTCTGGCCAACCGTATGGCCAACCGTACCTGTCTGGTCACCCCGCCGGTCTCCAAGCGCGAGATGTATATCTTCTTGAATCTAAAAAAAATATATTAAAGTCCGGTCTTGGAAATCTAAGCGCGGTGAGAAGATACGATCCCCGCCGGCCAATCAATGACGTCACCGGCAATTGCTCCGTCATGTAACTTGTGTAACTGGTGTAACTTGTGTAATTCTTGGAAACGCGCGGCGGATGGCATATGCAATGATGCGAGCAATGTAAAATATTTGCCAATAACAAATGAGTAAAAAAACGATGCTTCAATCGTGTTATCACACCCTTGAACAAATGAACCCTGTGCCGGGCGAAGGTGGTGGGATTCGAGCTCCCACCCCCGCATCCATTGTGCCCCGCGTTCTTGTTGCTTACAAAGCACGTACTGGTCAGTTGCCACCGGGTTGGCCGCCAATTTCAAATGCTGGTCTTCCGCCGCCCAGCTTCGGCTATTCAACATTGAAAGACATGTCTTGCGGAAAAACATCCCGTTAATTTATTTTCATACCCGCGGTATTAAAATTACACATTGCACGATTACACCTCAATGCCTTCGCTCTCAATTTTGTCTGTTTTGTCCTTTTGCGATTGTCGGTGGTGATGGTAAGCCAACGCGGTCGAAAGGACGAGCAAAAGAATGGAACCATTTCGCAACGCGACGAATGGAAAGGACTCCCGCTCGCGTTTTGAAAGGCCCTTCGTTGCATATTCAAACGTCAATAAACTAGAGAGCAAGATGAACGAATAAATCATGTAGACGACATTTAGGTAAGGCACCGAGTATTTTCCCGTTACAATTCCAAACGATGAAATTGCAATTGCCACCGACCCCACCAGGAATGCATCTTTCAATTCGTTATAAGTCGCCATGGCGGTCGGTCCCAACCTCTTGTAAGTCTCGTTGAGATCCAGGTTTGTGAATACTGCAAAATAAAAGATTGAAACATTTACAAGTGCGGTCAGCGCTACCATTTTGTGAAGAAATAAGTCGGAAGTTTCGTCTGTCATTTTGTTTTAACTTGTTTTAATTTTTTACAACTTAAATTTTGCATGCAACTTAAAAACAATAGGAATATAACCAAAAAAATGAGCCGCCAAGACCCAACCAATGCAACCAATGTTAAAACGCAATCCCTTGCAACGGGCCCCGAGTTGAGGCACGAAGATGGAAAATTCACTTATGCAATTTTTTCGGAAAACAATTTTGACGAAATGGAGGCGTGGTACACGTTCATTCGCAAGGAAGAAAACGAGGAAGCGTTACATGACTTGAAAAAAATCATAGACGAAATCGATTGGGGATTTGCCCCCAGCCGCGGAAGTTCCTTCGCGATTGATACGTCCGGCGTAAGCGAAAAAACAGCGAAAGAAATGTGTATGGCGAAATTGGAAAATTATTATTTTCATTCCAAGTTCGATGGGAAGATGAAACCAATCTCAATCAGTCTTGAAGGCAGTGATAGAAAACGTGCTCGACAAATATACGATTTGCTAGGTGGTAATAATATAGCAGACTACTTGAGCGATGAAGATCTCGCCGGATGCGAACTGTGCAATCCAGACGAAATGACATCGGACGATTCCGCCTATTCGGACTCGGAATGTTACAGTTACTCGTCGGATGACGAAAGTTCGAGGAAAACGGCGATAACGGCCGACGATTTGCCACCAATTTTAAAATCGTCGTTGGCCACCGAAGAACAATGAAATTTTTAAACGCCAAACTAAAAGATAATGTTCAAGATGTTTAATTCTGGTAACGATGACATCGATTTGATAGATTTGTTTTTTCTAATTGCTTTGCTTTATGCTGGATACATGATAATCTGTCGAAAGACGGAATTCTTGAACGATATTTTTTACAGCGCGCGGGAAAGTTGGTCTCGAAATCCAACGAATCCCATCATCGAAAATTTGAAAGATAGCATTCGCCGAGTTGTCCCCGAGGTGGACGAATTGCAAGTTCGAGAAGGCAATAAATCTTACACCCTCGATAAGGAAAAAATTTACTTGTGCTTGAAGGATTCAAACGGAAAGAAATACGACATAAACGATCCCGTCCACAAGAATATGCTCGTTTACGTTTTGTTGCATGAGCTGGCTCACGTGTTGAACAAACAAGACGTCGGCCACACGGCCGCTTTTCACAAAAAATTCGACGATGTGTTGAAAATGGCCGAGCAACGGGGAATTTACAACCCAAATTTGCCCTTGATTAAAAATTATTGTGAATGATCAAATAAAAGAAGGATGGCACCGTGTAAAAAATACAGCAAATTTCAGTACATTGCGATCGCAGCGGGAACCTTGTCTTCTCTCGCGTTTTTACCTGAAGTTTGGACCGTAGTGAAGCAAAAAAAAGCAAGCACCACGTCGGCTGGAATTTTGTTTGTTTTGTTTGCGTCGCATTGTCTGTGGCTCGCCTATTCGTTGAAGACTGAAGATAATGCAATGGCATTTTTCTCGATTGTTTCGTTGGTGATTTACGCCTTTCTGGGATGGACAAAAGAAAGTCTTGTTTTTAACAAATATATATGAGAGAATCCAAAGTTCGCGAAACGCTCCGTATGTACAAAACAGCAGCGCTTGCCTCAACGCTGGCACTGTTTTTGCTGACGAAAAATTCATCATTTTCTTACATCTTTTTATTCGCGCTGGTTCAAACCGCCCTTGGCGGCGGAATGAAGGTCGCTTTGAAACACGTTTTGCCAAAACATATTTGGCAACGCCCCCGCGGGGCTGTAAATTGTTCTGGTTTTTACAGAAGTTCAAACAAGGTTAATTCGATGGGATTCCCAAGCGGACATGCAATGGGCGCGTTCGCATTGGCGACACTCGCGGCGGACTATTCAAATTACGACCTCGCGACAGTGGCATTTTCGTACGGTTTGGCGGCGATGGTCGCCCTGTCGCGGGGAACGTTCCTCGGGAGACTTAGCGCCGGAGGTCACGGGGGCAAAGAAGTAGCGTGCCATTCGTCGCTTCAGATCGTCGTCGGATCACTCACGGGAATTGCTTATGCGTTGATAGTAATTCGACGTTTCCCGCCGCCGTGGAAGAAGACGAAAAAAAATGAAATCAAAAGTTGAAATCCATTTTCCATTCCACAAAACAGAAAAGGCAAATTGCCAAGATGGCCCTGACAACCTCGACATTACCAACTAAACAGAGAAGGACTCGATCCAGTAGACATCATGGTGTGAAAAAAATGCACCCTATTTTTGAACGTCAAAATCAAGAACAAACTGCCATCACGTGTGAAGATGATCTAAACTTCGAAGCAGGTTTTAAAAAAGTAGATTGTATCATTTACGTATACTGTATACCGGGAACCAATATTGTCGTTTATGTCGGTCAAACCATGCAAACACTTAAACAGCGCGACAAACAACACTTAGCAGGGAGGAAACAAGAATTCGAAAAAGTCTACACGTCCAAATCCAAGTTCGAACTCAAGGCGCTTGAAAAGAAAACGTTCACCGCGAACATTCAATCCAAATCCGACGATGAGCGTTTTATAAAATCGTATGGCGGATGGATGGATGAGCGTGAAAAATACTACATCAAACACTACGATACCTATGTTGACCCAAAAAAGTTTCCCGAAAAATGGTTAGACACACAATGGGATAAACTCAATCGAGATCCAGGAGGGCGAGGCTTGGCACTGCACGTTCGGAACGCACAAAGCGCTTTGAAAAAAAGTTTGAACACGTTTCGTACCAAGTACTGGCCTTTGATGCAAGCGTTTCTGGAAACCGAAAGGGCAAAGCTTCCGTGTGGAACACCATCGCTTATGATGGTGGAAAAAAACGAACGGATTATCGGGATATTGATTATCAATATACGCAGGGGTCATACGTCTGTTCCGGCATTTTACAAAAAGTTGATGCTGGAACACGGACACGTCGACGACTACTCGGACGGAATGTGGAAACACGTGAACTGGCCTTCAGTAGAAGCGTTTCTGAAAAAAGAGGAGGCAAAGCTTCCAGTATCTGGAACACCAGCGCTTTTGATGAAGAAGATGAACATCAGAAAGGATAAGATCAGTATTTTGCTTAACCATATACGCACCGGTCATTCGTCTCTTCCGGCACGCTACAAAAAAATGTTCGATGAAAACGGCATGTTTTGGTCTACGTCAAACGTTGCAAAACACGTTCTTCGCAAGATGGGAATTCTACGCTATGTTTCTAGGGGAAAATTTGAGATTGATCGCAACGTTTCCCTGGATCCGGCAGAAAATGAAGACATCGCGGTTTGCTTGGAGGAGCTGCGCTGTTTTCTCCTTGACGAAAAAATAAGCGGTAGACGATTTATTATGGCATCAAAAAAGTATACCTGCAGCAGGGAAAAATTTATCGACAAATATCGGAAAGATTTACAGAAGCTTTGATTACCTCCTGATTCGTCATTTATTAGGTACCTAATAAATGAACACGGCTCCAAAGGAGTTCTGGAAAGCCTCAACTAAATTTCATACTTTGCAAAATATGAAATAATGTAATGTAAAAACAAATGATAATTTCAACCGTCGTCCTTGTGGGTGTTGTGGCCGGGAGTTTCGCGATCGGGTGGAGCGGTGCTGCAATTGTTCACCATTTCGAAAAGGACGAACAACTTTCGAGTCTTGCTCAGTGCTCGAGCAATTTTTTCATATGCGACGATGAAGATTTTCCCGTTTTTCATCGTCACCGATGCGAGGACGATATTCGCAACGTTTGAAAAATTCAGACAGCGTTGATCCATCTTCGAGTCTGAGCTGAAGGATCTTGCGCGTCCTTTCATTTCGTTCGTCGTTCAATTTAATTTTTATCTTCCTGTCGCGGCAAACTTTCAGATGGTAACGAATTTGGACAAATGCGTCCGCCACATCGTGCAACCTTTCGAGTTGGCGTGCCTTTTTCAACATAGAAGGGGCACTCTTGGCCAAGAAAGACAAAAACATTTTTTCGCAATATATTTTTCTCTCATCATAATCCAAACACGAAATGCCATTTTGAGCGTGAACTGAGTTGGGGCTGATCAAGGTGCACTTCGTCCTGTAATTGAAAAAAATCAGTTGTTCAATCGCAACCAGACCGCACGGGGGTTGTCGTTCGATCACGATGTTAGGGGAATCAAAATAATTGGAATAATTTACAAAAACGTGGCTCATCCAGTCAGCAAAACACTTCGAATGGTGCAATTGACATCCCGTGTCACTTGCCTGAATGTCGGGATGAAATATTTGAATGTCGACCAAATCAAATTTTATAATTTTCTTTATGTCAAAATCTTCAGTTGTTTCAACTTTAAGCAATCCCAAATGTTGAATGCCGATGTCAATTGAAGTCCAAATCATTTTGTCCGCCAGTTGTGGTTATTAAACGTTTAACATTGTAAAGCCACGATATTCGATTTCAAATTTAAAGCCACGCCGGATTGAACAAATGATATGCCACGCCAAGGAAAACAAGGAAAGACACGCAAAAAAAAGTCGGCCGACACCGAATCGGCCGACGAATCCGATGAAGATGTTGCTGTCAGAGTTCGGGGGAATCACATCTACTTTTGGTGCGATGTGACCAAAAAAAGTTCCCTCGATTTGATCATGGCGTTGCAAAAAGTGGACGAAACTGAGCGTTCCAAAGTGTTCCATTATTCGGATGACGAACGGACGCCGATTTACCTCCACGTGAATAGTTATGGCGGCGACGTGGATGCCGCATTGGGGGTGGCAGATACAATTGAGCACTTGACATCGCACGGCGCTCGCGTTGTGACAATAGTCGAAGGCACAGCAGCGTCGGCCGCGACCTTGATTTCTTGTGTTGGAACGTCGAGAAGAATTCGTCCAAACGCGACGATGAGAATTCACAATTTTACATCCTTCCTGGTCGGAAAAAAAAACGCGATCGACGATGAATACGACAATTTGAACAAACTTGAAGAGACACTCGTCAAATTCTACAAAAAACGAACGCTCATGACGGCAACGCAGATCAAAAAACTTTTTGCGAGCGAAACGGATCTTGGACCCAAGGAATGCGTTCGCCTTGGCCTCATCGACAAAATGATTAGCTAATCATTTAACATTTTTTTAATGTTTCCCGTAAATAAATGAACGAACAACTACCGCCATTTGTAACGGGGAGATCCGCTTCTAGACGTCGGAAAATGCGTCGACGCAGGAGCAAAAACGTGACCATGAGATCCGCTTCTAGACGTCGGAAAATGCGCAAACGCAAGAGCGGTTCGCCCGCCAAACGCCGGAGTCGGAGTCGGAGTCGCAGTCGCAGTCGCAGTCGCAGTCGCAGCCGCAGCCGCAGCCGCGGCGGTCGCAAACGTCGGAGCAAACGCAAACGCAAACGCAGCCGCAAACGTCGGAGCAAACGCAGCCGCAAACGCAGCAAATAACTCATGCAACCAATTTTTTATACACAATTTAACCAATGTATAAAAATCAGAAATTTCAAGCCTTGCTGTTGAAATATTTAAACAATCCATTTGTCGCGTCGTACCATACTTGATAGTATCCCGACGTGGCACTCACGACGGCGGCCTGAGCGCCGATGATAATTTCATTGGACTTGTACGAAACGTCGACGTTTGCATCTTTGGCCACAATTGATCCCAGCGCGGCATCCGAGGCGCCGCCCACTCCCATGAGCAATTGACCATCAGTCGCCGACGAAAAATCGATTCCCGTGCCGCCGTTATCTTGTGCCAGCGTTCCAATTGATGAAGCGGCTGTGATACGACCTTGAGCATCGACCGTGATGGTAGCGCTGTTGTAAGAACCAGCCGTGACAGCGGTATTATCCAGATTTAATGTGACCGTGTCGGTCGCAGCCGCAACTGAAGTCAATCCGGTACCCCCCGCGATCGTCAGCGTCTCCCCATTCAAAATCGTTTGGCTAACGCTACCGCTGTCACCGGTGGCGTTGAAGCTCGACATCGTACCTTCTGCCCCCGTGGCGGCTGCTGTGATACGACCTTGAGCATCGACCGTGATGTTAGCGCTGTTGTAAGCACCAGCCGTGACAGTGGTGTCTGCAAGAGCGGGTGCCGCGTCGCTCCTCATGTAAGTCGTTGCTGTGCCATTTATCGGCGTCGGTCCCACCTTGACCGACGGATTTCCAGGGGTATTCCCTCCTCCAGATGAGCCATCTCGGCCCGGTGGCCCGCGTGGACCTTCTTGTCTGTTTCGTTCGGGTAAATAATATCTTCTGCGCATGGTTTGTTTTTATTTAGATGCTTTGTTTTATTTTAAATATCAATGGAACAATGTCCATTGACCAACGTCTTCAATTCGACAAGAGATACATCGGACGACCATCCATCTCTTTTGCGTGCCATGACAGCAGAAAATTTTGCTTCCATGTCTGAAAAATATTTTGCGTGCCCTCGCGAACGGAAAGGCCGCCTCAACCCAAAGAGGTACGAGACCCATTTTCCAATCGCAAGGACGTCGCAATTTTTAACCCATTTGCTTCGCGATGTGTGATACAAAGTCGAAACTAAAAAGTGACCGAGATCGTGAATGGGATTGAATATGCTGCATTCGTGATTGAGCGCAATGCGTGCGGTGTTGGTCTCATTGTTCGCACTTGATTTTCCATAGTCAACAATGATTGGTTTTCTATGCCGATCAAGAATGATATTTCCCGGCACCAAATCGTTGTGAATTAGTCCAACCAAACTTTGAGCACGTTGAATTATTTCTATAATTTGAAGGACGACGCTGCGGAAAAATGACATACGAAAAGTGCGATCGTACAAGTAATCGAGCAGTGTTTCGCCCTGAACAAAATCCTTGATCAATTCTCCATCGCGAAATCCTCTCGTTTTGACGAATCCCTCGGCACATTTATTTATTGTCATTCCAATTCGATATTCGTTCCTCAATTCGTCTTTGTTTTTTGAAGATTTGAAAAGCACCTTCCCGTTCGCGGGAGCTCCCGCGTCGAGTTTGAGAATCACTCGTGAATTTTTCAAAAACACCGACTTTTCCTCGTTGCCCTCTTTGCCCTCGTTGCCCTCGTTGTCCTTGCGTGTCATCCACTGCGATGTTTCGTGTTTGAACACGTCATCTCGGTGCAACAATTTGGCTGGAATGGGACCGCGAACCAAAGCGACACGGTCCAACGTGTTTTTCATGTAATCAAAAATCCCTTTTTTTGATAAGCGTTGGGTGTAAAATCGCCGCGCCGCCGTGACAATCTTTTTACATTCCGCATCGTGTGATCGCGCCCATTCAATTTTTGCAACGAGGTCCGACATGTCGGACCGAACGGAAATGAAATGTTTTCCGGCCTTGATGTGGGGAGAAATGAAACTTTTCCACTCCGAGTCGACAATGAAAATCAACGATCCGCTGCCCAACTCGGCTCCCAATCGATACGCGCTAGAGTGGCCCTCGACATGAATTAAATATTTCCATTTGGTTTGATCTTCCCAAGGAATGGGACTGACCGTTTCAACTCCCCGCGGAAAATCAAATTGTGAATCTCGATGTTTTCGAATTCTTCGGTTCCATTTTGTAATTCCGGCGTCCAGATGACGGGGAAATTTTTTCGCCAATTCATGGAGTCGAATGCGTTGATTGTTGGTCTCCGAACTCCCAAGCCCTGTCGAACTACCTCGCCAAAATCCGATGTTTTTCTTATTTTTCCACATCACTTTTTTTTGCGGTGAATAATCATTCGCCGCCCTTTCAAAAAAACAATTCTCGCGAGATCTTACGCGAATCCAATCATCAACAGTTGGAAACAAAATATCACCGTGGTGGTCGGTTCGACTTTGCGAAAAGATCGGCGTGACGCCACCGGGTGGGCGGGCCAATTTTTTGTTTCGAGTGCCGTGCAAATGAAAATATGGCTCCATTTGCCCACACTTGCTCAGAATGGGGAAATCTCGTTTGTTTATAAAAAAATCGACGTTTGGCAGTTTTCGAGCGGAACAAAGCTGCAATAGCATGTCCCAAATGACCGCGATGTTTGTGTCATTTTCAACCGGTGGATATTCACAGCGAATCAAACCATCGTTGAAATACCAGCGTTGATGAAAACCGTTAATTTTTCTGGGATTAAAACGACGATTGTCCAATTTGGACGCCTTTTCCGCCAATCGTTTGCACTGGATGGCTTGTCTGTCGTTCAAAATATCATTTTTGTAATTGACATTCGTGAATGGTAGAAAGCAAGCTAGCTCGTTGGAAACAATTTTGACATAAATCCCCTTCTTAAAGTTGTGAAAAATGTGGTCGAATGTTTCATATATGGGATCCACATCTCGGCTTTTTGCCTTGTAGATTTCAGCGATTTCGCCTTTCCATTTGGACCGTCCTCTTTGCGGCTGTCGCGGATTTGGAGGCACCGGCGCGCCAATCCGGGAATAAAATTGATCCGTGTCGCCGGCGCAAAACATTGCATATTTCAAAAATTTGTATCGCTCATTTTTGCAATTTACGCCATTACCTCGAGCTTTGTTGCGCTTTGCCGCGGAGTCAAAAGTTCGAGGTTTCATGTTGTTGATTTTGTTGTACAACGACTATATTTCAAAGACAAATCGTTTTTGTATTTGAAATCGCTCACATTGGTTACATTGGTTACATTGGTTACATTGGTTACATTGGTTACATTGGTTACAATGAAGAACAGTAGGGCAAATGCCTAGCCATCCAACGAGGAACTTTGGAACATTCCATGCCGATTTCATCGGCAATTTTGGAGTTTGTTTTTTCGACCACTGCCGCTGCAAAGTTATTGAAATCCATTTGGTTGACGATGCTGGCCGCAAAACCAGGCTCCGAAAAGCCAACTAATTTGGCTAGTTTGACAAGTATGGAACGCTCGGCATCTCCTCGACTACAATTCATTTTGGAAAATGAAATAGTGGGTTGGTTGGCAATTCTCAATGATTCAATAAGCAAGGGATTTTTGGAACCCAAGCCAATTTTTCCGGTTGCCTCAAACACGGTTTTCCCGGGCGGTATGATCACCTCGATGTCAATTCCCGAACACGAAATAAGTTCCCTCCAACTTTTTTCGTTTCTGAAAAATCCGCCCAAGCATTTGTGGCATTGGTGCTTAATTGAAAAAGATCCACCCAACGAGATTCTAACCGTTGTGCCTTCAGTTGAGCCCATTCCAACCTCAATTTCATTGGTTAAAACATTGACTGAATGATGCACAATTGACATGTTTTCCAAGCCGGAAATTGACGTGACGTGAGCCCCCGATGAAAAAATTCTCACGGGACTTGAACCTGTGCATCCGGAACAACTGCTAGCTGCTGGAAGGACATTAAGATCGGCAATAGATAAACCGACGGCGCCGAGAGCGGAAATCAAAATTTGGGGCAATGGCAATGCATCAACATAAACGTCAAATAATACTTGGTTTCCTTTGAGGTCACATGCGAGGCCGTTGCCTTTTCCTTCGCTGTTGTTTATGATATTATCCAAGTCCAATGCCATTTTTTTTTGGTCCCACGGCTGGATCCCAATTTGTCCAGCCATTTCTTTCCAGTGGCCATTAAAATAGTCCACGAGTTTCCCGACTAAATCCCGTTTTATCCGGCTTTTCCCCCTTGTAAAAAAATCAAGGGCTTTATCGATCCAACTCTCCTTTGCGTCCTGCGTGAAGTTTTCACGGGATCGATGCCAGAGACAAATTGCCGAAACAACTGCCAGAATTAGAAGACCAACGAAATTGCGTGCTTGATCGGTGGTCATTTAATTTATATTGGAAACATTTTCATATTTTGCAAAGTATGAAAATTAGTTGAGACTTTCCAAGTTTGGCGATTTGCCTCCTCAATCTCACGAATAGCATTGTTTAAAGCAAATCTTTGCCGATGGTTTCTATGACATCATTCATTGGACCTTCGATTTCCTTGGTCGCAGCATTTAATTTTTTGAGCAACTCCGCCGCCTCCGCCCCTGACTCTTCTGCCTTTAAAAGTTCCGTTTCGGCCTCGACCCCCGCAGTGAACTCTTTGCCCGTAATAAATTTGTTTATTGTGCTTGTAATTTCCTTTCCTTCTTTCAGCAAATCAGGTGATTTCAACAATGAATCATTGGCTTTTGCCAAATCTTCTTCGGCCGCGGTAAATTTTCCTTCTTTGAGATTTGATGCGGCCGAATCAAGATTCGTTTTAATTTTGTATCTTAGCCTCGTAATTTTCATTTTTTCAACCGCGCCCGTCAAAAACGTCGCTGCCTTGGTTGACACAACACCAACGGCATCAGCTGCATAAGGCAAAATGGCGATTACAAGGGGCGCCAGAATTTCAGCCATCATCAGATCGTAAATCTTGTTCACGAGATCCACCGGACTAACTGACGCTTTGCAAAGTGATTTGAACATATTTTGCCCTTTGCCCGGGTTCAAGGCCGATGCAATGGCACATGAAAAAAACCCGATCGTTATAAATACCAACGCAACCACCAATATGATCCGCACGACTGTTTCTTCGTAATCGTGTGGTTCATCAGGGGACGTTTTTTCCTGACCACCACCTTTTTGGCCGCGACGAGGTTTTGATCGACGACAAGTTTTTCGAGGACATTTGTTAGGATTCATGCTTTCTTTATTCCATTATTTAATTTGGCGGAGACACAATGTGCCACATGTCTTCGAAAATGCCTGCCTTGTGGGCACTCCACAGATTCCAAACCAAAAGTGATGTCAAAATGTAGCGAAAGGATGGATGAGCGTTTTCAAAGCGCGACAAAACAAGGAGAAGAATGCACGAAATTGCTATCATAATAGAATGTTTGTAAATCGAATGTCGTTTTTTCATCGCGAGGAGGCGCGGTTTGAGATGGCTGTACAATTCCCACCCCCTTCTCGATTTTGAATTAGCTATTGTTTTAAGACACCCGGCTGGATCTTTGAAAACGAAAAGGTACATTAGAACATTTGGGGATAACGCAAAATTTCCCGCACCGTCCTGCAACGAAAAGATGCTCATGTCTCGAGAAGCATAAGAAACTCCCTTGATCGTGAAAACCATTGGCACCATCGAATCCGCCGCCCACCCCGTTGGATATTTTTTTGGTTGACCCATGCTGGTGTCTCCTCCGACCAACGTGCAAACGGCATCTTTTCCCAAATTTATGCTGGCGACAACCGGTCGTATGTTACCCGATTTGTTAATTAATTGTACACTCGCCGCTTTTCCTATGAAAAATGTTTGCCACAAGGACGAGAAAGGCAGAAAGCCAATTCCATCCAACGTGCCAGTGGAATTTTTGCAATTTGAACTTACGGTCATCGAGGGTCCTGTGTACGTTGGATCGTTGTAGTCGCCGCCTTGGGTCAAACACGGCTCAATCGTTCCAAGGACTTTTTTTGTATTTTGTTCTGTGAAAAATGTCCATTGAGTGTTTGTCAAATATGAATTATGCAATTCATTCCATGCACCGGGCAATTTCGTGTCAGACAGGGTTGTCATGACGCAATAACTTGGCTTGTAATTGGACCCGGGTTTCCAATTGGAGTCGTGAATCATATTTTGATTAAGGAAAGCATCGTGCAACGTGATCAAGGTGGACCAAGTATTTCCCAATTGGAACCATCGGGGTGAAGCAGCATCCACGGGTTGGGTTTTCGTAGTGAATTTCATACAAACCGCAAATTTCCCTTCGCCTTGAGTTACAACGCTGTCACCTTCAGTGGGGACGTGAAACTCTTGCGGCAAGTGGGCGAGTGGACCGTAATTTTGGATGGCTTCTAAATTGTATTGTGGATTTATACTCGTCCCTTTCAGCAAAGGCCAATCGGACAAACCACCGGATTGGATTTTTTGCGCATCCATATTTTTCTTGGCGTCCTTGACGGCCGCAATGGCTTGTTGTAGATCGGATTGATCTGACTTCATAAGGTTATCAATCTGTAGTTGGAGGTCGCAACTGTTCGATGCATTCACTTTGGCCTTTTTAATGAGGGCGGCGCATGCCTTGGTATAGGCATTCGCCAAGCTGTTCAATTGAGAATTGTCAAATACGCTTTGTGACGAGGGAGCGGATTGAATCGCATCGAAGATTCCGGACGCTAGGGGCACGAGGGGAATCGACGATATTTTTTGTAAAACTTCCCGAGGAATGATTGCTCCGAGGGGAATGCTTTGGCATGTCAAAAATGCCAGCCATTGGAACGCGTTCAGTTTAAGAAAAAATGGAGATTTTTCTGTCATAAATTTAACGGTTTGCTTGATGCTTTTGAGAGCTTTGCCTTCGCTCGTCTTCGGTACTGGCTCTTCGGCGTCCTTATTTACTGTTTCGAATTCATCTTCAGTCTTTCGCAAAGCATCATGGCTTTCCGATTCTAGCTCGCCTCCCTCCTCGGCAGCAATGTCTGCCGCGTTTGACCCAGCGCTCGCGACGGATTCTGTTGTTGTTCCGGCAGCATCAACGCCCTCTGTTGAGTTTAAAAAGGATGCCGCATCCATGGCTTCCTTGGCTTCCTTGGCGGCGAGTGCCGCCTCATCACCCGCCGCCGCGGCTCCTTCCAATGCGACGGACGCGCCGCCTGTCGCGACGGCTGCCGCACCGGCAACCACAAGAGAAGCGGCGATGTTTAAAACCGCTTCAACCTCTTTGCTCTCCAATGCGGCGCCAATGCCTGGAAGTCCGACATCCTTGGCGAGTTCTCCCACCGTAACTAAAGTGCCAGCGACGGCTGCGCCAATCGTTCCATCGATTACGCCTTGCACCGCATCAAAAGGGCCTGATACCATTGCCAGCGGGCCTTCTTCCACATTTTTCAACGCAAGCTTTCCCAATGTTTTGCAGTTGTCCTTTCCTGATCCCGTCGCTGCCGCGACAGTACACACACCGGCGGCAGCGACTCCTTCGCCCAATGCCGACACCGTCTTGGCAATTCCAACAGCAGTTTTGTCCACGCCGTTTGCAACTCCAATGGCGCCTTTCTCTATTCCGCTCCCTATTGCTTCAAATCCTTTGATAAAAAATGACATAGTGAGTTTGCTTTCTTATTTACCTTATTTAGATTATTTAGATTATTTGCCAATAATTAAATGACCGATGACCAAAGCAATGAAAGCAATGTAAGCAATGTAAGCAAGTTGGTCAAATTTATAGGTTCGAGCTCTTCGCTATTGATCTTGGTGGGACTGATTGTATTTTTGTTCGTTGTCGTCTTCGGTGGCAAAAAGAAATGTTATGTTGATGCTCACGGTTACAGCACACAGTGTTCAAACGATGAATGGTGTAGGGTGGAAGACAATGAGGTGGAAGGAACATGCAACAAACGAAACGGATGTTTGTATGATCCTTCTAAGGACACAGACGCCGGAAAAGCCTGCCAAACCGCGTTGACAGAGAAAGAATGCGGTTTAAGAAATTGCACCTACAAATCGGTTGAGGACGACAATGATTCAAGATGCGTCAATACATGTTGGGTTGACGACGGCAAAACGCCGTCAACGAAGGACATAAAATGCGTCGACCCCGAAAAGAAACCGCCTTGTTTGAAATGTGGAATGTTCGCTCCCAATTGTTCAGCGTGTTTGCCCTTGAAAATTTCGGACAAAACCATTCTAAATTATGCGAAGGAGCAACCCAGCAGTGGCTCTGCATTTAATTCGATTCTGGCAAATGACAATGTCTCGGAAGAAACTATAAGTTCTTCAGCATTGGCATTAACGAGCTGTCAGCCTGGATTTGGCAGTTGGGATGTTTCGTCTGGCTACGGTCAGGGTAACGCAAACAACGGATTATATTATGACTTTTCAAAGGGCAAAAATGTATTTGGACCGGGCGGTTCAGAATTGGGATCCGGCTTTCCGGAAGGTTTGGGTGGAAAATGTTTAAATTCGCAAAATCCCCGTCCAGGCATATTTGGTTTGAACGCGACGACGCCGTGTGATCTCACGGGAGAAAATTGTTTGCCGTGCATTTATGCCGATCCATATGCTAAGTATGGTAAGTGCATTGGATGGATGCAAACCAGGGATTGTTCGCCCGAGGGCGAACCCGACAAGGGCCAGAACAAGAAATGCGACTTCCTTATAACAGACACCCCGATGCGACGATCATCCGGGTATTGTTTGTGTGGCGACCCCGATGATCCCACCACACATTTCAAGGCCAATAAGGTTTCCTGCGATGACAAAAAGAATTTCAAATGCAGAGATGTTTGCGATCTCGTCGCAGCGCAACGTGCTCAGCTAATCCCAACCAAAGCAACCGGCGCGTGTTTGAAAGATTCACTCTTATCGCCGCCCAATATGAAAACTCCGCAGTGCCAACCTCTAAATGTAAATCCGGCGACCCCCGGCGGGAATGTGTCGTGCAAAAAAGGTTTTGTGGATTGCCCGCCCAGCATTGCCATTTCCAAAGCCAGAACACATAACACGTCCAAACAAACCGGAATATGCATCAAAACTGATAAGGTCGACAAAGGTGACAAGGGTGACAAAGGTGACAAAGGTGACAAAGGTGACAAAGGTGACAAAGGTGACAAAGGTGACAAAGGTGAGGGATCGATAGGACCGATAGGAAGCATTCGCCAACCTTCTTTCGATTCAGACGACGCGCAATGTCTTCCTTTGACGGATCAAGGCGCATGCAATGCAAGACAAAAGTGTATTTGGTATGAGGGCGTTAAATGTGGTTGCAAAATGCCTCGGCAAAAGTGCACCGGTAAGTTGCAAACTTTGACGAGAAGAGCATCGACAACGCAAGATGCCGAATGCAATCTTATCTCCAATTGCAATAAGGATAATCCTTGCGGGCCGGGCCGTTGGTGCAACATTGATTTACAGGACGACAAGGGGTTTTGCCAAAACAAAAAAAGTTGTGCAGGCTCCATAATATCCGACGCCGAGGGCACTTACGATGACGGCAAATGGAACACTGACAAGAAATGCATCGTTGACGTTTACAATCTTCAATGGCAGGATTGCTGGGGCCCATTCAATGACACTCATTGTTCCAAGTTCGGCGCGGGATGGACAAATGCAGTTTCAACGCCCATCCCCCGCGCCAACGGGAAAAACCCGCTATGTATTTCCGGCAGAGACGATGCAAAATGTCCGGCAGGGAGCATTGCAATGTTGGGCGATGATGGCAAAAAAGTTGATCTTCCGGGAGACCATGTTGGAAATTGTTTTACCGGGACAAATTCAGACATGTGTTACAAAAAAGCATGAAATAAATAAAGAAGACCATAGTTAAAGAAGCATGAAATCGCAAACGGGAAAACGAGCAAATCAGTATAAGAATTTGAATCAGATATGTTTCTTCAAAAAAGTATCAACCGACACTTGTTGCGGGGCATGTCCGCGACAGTCCGACGTTGAAAAATACGAAGAAATTTACCGTCCGCCCGGATGGATCCCCGATCCGTGGAGCTCGTCACCCCAAGGGACCGGGCCGTGGATTAACGATAACCCATCCTGTGCTGTCAGCGGCCGAGGATGTGGGCCCGATGGACAATTTCGACCTCCCCCGTGACCATGGGGACATCGACAATTTTCATACTCAACGTATGAAAATAAGAAGGAATGGTTTACAAAAAAGCCCTTGAAATATAAACAATGGAAAAAATGGAAATGATAAGGAATTATTTAAGTAATGCAAGTAATGCAAGTAATGCAAGTAATGTAAGTAATGTAAGTAATGTAAGTAATGTAAGTAATATAATGCATTGGATTGCGGGATTGACTCTATTTTCGTACGTCGTCATCCTAACAGTACTCGTCATTCTTATGAAGTTTGGAAAAAATACTGTTGTCATGCACAAAGACTTTTGGGGGAATTTAAATGAAGCATCACATGCCAGGACGCTTATTATTGGTTGTGGTGCGTGTTTGGCATCAAGTTCGATCATCCTCGCAATTGCGTGGAACACGAGGAAAAAGTCTAACCAAGACAAGGAAGACAAGGAAGACAAGGAAGACAAGGAAGACACTTTTCCTTGGGTCGCCTCAATGTTTGCCGCTATGTTGGTGGTCATCTTAACGGTGTTGGCGACACACCTATTGTTGGCAAAAGATGAACGTCGTGTCTACCTCGTCGCCGAGAAGATTATTATTCAGGCGGTAGAGCAAGGCAAAAGTTTTTCACAATATTATGCCGAAAATGTGCAACATCCAAAAGACGTTGATTTTGATCCAAATGAGATGGTCTCTGCCGAGGCAGCTCAACAACGTACCCTCGAAAAGGGAAACCGCATTCAACAAAAAAGCATGCGAGATTGGGCAAGAGAAAACCCTACAAAGAGTTATCGTGATTACATTTTAGAAAATGAAAACAGAGAAGCACGCCCGTTTCGTGCGGAAGACGTTAAAGCCGACGGTTCCATTGTAAATGATTTCTGGGGTGATGGCACAAGTTTTCGTAAATTGTGGCAGTCTCGTGATCAGTTTGAAGAGTTTAATCCAAGAAACGCTCGTCTTCACGCACAACGGTGGGAAGAGGTTCATGGTAGAAAAAACGCTTCACGGGCAGAATCAAAACGTGCCGACTCACCTGCTCTAACCGAAAACGAAATGAGAGATTTAAGGACTACTTTAGGAGACGATCATCTGAAATAACCGCGCGCGAAGCGAGAGCAAAAAGTTGAGCTAAAAAGTAAAGACTGATTAAATAAAAGTAAGAAAATATGCCCGACTCCAATCTCAAAAGCAATCTTCAATCAGCCGCGGGGGCAATTGAGGCGGCTGCGGCGGCCGGTCCGTCCTTGACCTGGTCAGAATACAAGGCACAAAAACCCACGGGTGGTGCCACCGTGACTTTAACCGAGGCAGATTTTAATCAGGGCACTCTGCGCATCACAACGGGAAATGTCGTATTCCGGATAACTTCTGACATAATCATCCAACCGGGTTCGGCTCCTGATTTTTTCCCGGTTGAATCAACGGAGTTCCCTTTTCCACCCTACCAGTTGGGTTGGTTTGCTGGAATAACGGTCGAAACCGACCAAGGCGTTGTCATTGATCTCAACGGTTATTGCATAAAGCAAAGTGACTTGTTTGCCCTCCAACAACGATTCTACGCCATCATCGAGTTGGGCGACCAACCGTTCCTCGAGAATCAGGGACCTTCTCAGTTTGGTCCGCTCGTGCCATGTTCAAACGTGACGATACGGAACGGGATCCTCGGGACTTCGTCGCACCACGGAATCCATTCGCCCGGCGGTGCCACGAATATTCTGTTGGAAAATTTACAAATTCAAAATTTCGAGGTGGCCGGTATCCATTTGAACGGGTGCAAGTCGACCGTAATTTCCTCCTGTTCTCTAGGACCGGCCCGACGCGACGTCCCGGTCTTGGGGACCTATTCGCAGTGTCGGTTCATTCGGTCATGGGTGGCCGCCATCGATCAAACCGCCGTATTGCCGTTCTTGGACGGCGCAATCACCGGAGCCGAAGTTTTGGCAGATCTGGACAATGTGTTGGCAACAGCTTACAACAATGTATCCCTCGGTCGGTCAGTGAATTTCCGTGCGCCTGAATGCAATTTCCTGACGGGCAGCGGCACTCCCATCGGTTCCGCCTACGGTTTGGTGTTGAATAAGAAGGGTGTTGCAGTCAATGGATTTTTGATGACGGCGCCCGGGGCCGCGGATGCCGCGTCAAACCTTGTTGTGGAAAATGTAACCATCATCGACATTGTTTCCTCCTCCCTTGAAGTCGTTGGTGTGAGCAATCCTGTCGGATCTGACGATGGATCTTACGGAGGCGGTGGCGGTTTCCTCGTGGGACCGGTCGGCGATGTCTTCCGGATCGATGATCTCACGTGTCCTGGAATTACAACATCGACCCCTGATTTGTCGGTCGATCCCGTCGTCATCCGAACAACAACTGCCAAAGTTGGAGTTTACAAAAGCACGGCCTTGTCGAATGCCCAGTTGTTTGTTAATCTCAGGGGAAATCCACAGAACAAAGGCACCGCAAATATTCCAACCGACCCGGCGTCGGGTATCATGGGATGGGCCTTGTCCGGGGACAAAACCTTCGGAACTCAAGATATTGCGGCGGTCTTAACAACCCCTCCAACGAACAATTTGTACAGAATATACAATGGCGATTCCATGGCCCATTCGCTAAAGGGAAACGTTGGCCTCTTTGTGCAAGGTGTCCAAGATGCTTCGTTTGAAAACGTCGACGTCGAAAAGGTGCATCAAACGGGAATTGGGGCGAAGGGCACGACGGCCGATTATCCGCCGCCCAATCACACCAGTCATCCGACTCAAAATTTGCCATGGTACCAAGGTTCATCTTGTCGAGGAATCGTCGTTGCAAGCTCCTCACAGATTGATTTTTCCGGCTGTTCCATATCCGATATGTTGAGCTTTTCTTCCTCCACGACTGGAGTTGATGTCATGGGTGAATCGAGCGACATCTCGACGACAAATTTGACGGTCAAAAGATTGCAAGGTTGCTCGCGCCCCCAAAGTCTGCCAAACCTACCCGGGGTGTGTTGCCCGTTTGTGGCGCGCGCGACGACGTCTCAAACCACCCTCACATCATCGGGCAAGTGCCCCGTTAGAATCTTCAAAACATGAATCATTTTTTGCGGACCGATTTCAAGCGGCATCGACCTGTCGCAGAACTGCGACGTTGGTCAGATCTGCACGGCTTGCGTTTTTTCTTTCGGGGTGATTTCAGACGGCATCGGCCTGTAACAGAACTGCGACGTTGGTCAGATCTACACGGCTTGCGTTTTTTCTTTCGGGGTGATTTCAGACGGCATCGACCTGTCGCAGAACTGCGACGTTGGTCAGATCTGCACGGCTTGCGTTTTTTCTTTCGAGGGGACGACTTTTTCCTAGGCGATGGCTTACGTTTTTTCTTTCGAGGGGACGACTTTTTCCTAGGCGATGGCTTGCGTTTTTTCTTTCGAGGCGACGACTTTTTTCGAGGCGACGGCTTGCGTTTTTGTCTATTTTTTATGTATTCTTCCATTATTTCCAGAGATACATCTGAATGGGGTGTTGGACCATAACCATCATGACTTGGATGTTTTCCCATAGTTTCCCATTCTATCCGGCTAATTCGTTCCCCGGGTGGAGCAGTGTCCCCGAATAACTCTTGGGTTTCAATCCATCGTTCTTCATCGTCCCTCCGGTCTAGACCATGTTTAAAAATGCTTTTTTTGCCTTCAAGCGATTTGAGCCATTGTTCGGTCATTTATTGTTGAATTTTAAATTATGAATAGTAGGAACTTTTGTTTTGTATTTTTATACCACGGTGACGTATAAAAATGTGCAAATGTTTATGTCTTTGTTCAATTGATTCATTGTTTCATTGTTTCCTTGTCAAGTATGTGTAAGGCCCGTCTCCGCATAGCTCGACCGATGAGCGCAAGGGTTCTGTCTCGAGGGGCTTTTCCCGTTGCTTTCCGTGGACCAGCCAGAAAAATTCCCCGGGCTTCTCCGCATGCACGCGAAACGCGCCACCGGCGTCGACATCATCGGTGAAAAATCGGTTGAATGACCCTCGGGCCGTGATCTGGATCGTCCAATCGCAACCCACCAGCGCCGCGTATTCGGGTAATTTAATTTCAACAACGCACTTTTCCTCGTCGTGTGCCACGGCTTGTCCGCGATAATAGAGACCATTCTCAGGTCCTTCGAGGCACGCGTGAACTAAATATCTATCCGCGTGCTTCGGGTGGTCCAAGACGAAAGATTTCGCTGCATTGTACGACACTTCGCCCGTTGTCGTGTTGTATTCGAGCGACCTGCCGGCACTGGCTCCCGTGAGTGGTCGCACGTCATTATTGATGTACGTCGCGTTCGACGCCAGACCGAACATGTTGAATGCAGCGGCAGAGGGCTTGGAGCCTAGCACAAGCACGTCGTCTGGAATGTTGGTTATATTCACTCCTATTACGGTGGAAAATTCTCCAGTGGCACCGGCTGAACCCGTAAGATATCCCATCGTGATATGACCCTGGCCCGGAGCATCGGCGAAGTTGGAAAATGCTCCCATTGAAATACCGAGGGCGGCCTGGTTCGTCTGGGCCGCGAACGCGCCGATCGCGATCGAGCCGAATTGCTGTTGATATTTCCCGGCGGAGGAACCGATCGCGACTGCCGCACCCTCCAACCCGCCGGCATTTAATCCTTGTCGAATCTCTCCTGCCTCTCCTCCGATTGCGACACATAATTGTTCTTGATCCAGGAGGCCCGCTTCGAACCCGATGGCGATCGCGCGCGCTTGCTGGCTGTTGTTGCCCGCCTGAAACCCGATGGCGACGGCCTGGCCGGTGGCACCACCGGCGGTGATGCCCTGGTCGAATTGTCCAGCCTGATACCCGAGGGCGACGGAATAAACCTGTTGTTCATCCCGACCGGCTTCTCGGCCGACGGCGACGGCAAAATTCGCCTGCCCGCTTCGCGCTGCCTGTAGTCCGATGGCGACGGCTCCTTGGGACTGCAGAGATTCTCCAGCACCCGAGCCGATGGCGACGGCGTTGGTTTCTTGACTTGTCGCTCCCGCGCTCGCTCCAATCGCGACGGCGTAATTTCCCTGATTAGAATGTCCAGGACCGACGCCGCCGTCGGTTTCGGACCCAATCGCGACAGCCCCAATCCCTTGCGTGTTACGACCTGCTCCCCGTCCGACGGCGACGGAGAACTCTCCCTGCGTGGTCTGACCCGCGGCCCACCCGACGGCGACGGAGTACTGTCCCTGCGCATCAACGCCCGCCCCACAGCCAACAGCGATGGCGCACAGTCCCTGATTATTTGATCCGGCGCCATTGACACCGACGTTTGCACCTCCTATCGCAACGGCGGCAATGCCTTGCGCCGTCCGACCGGCCAACCTCCCCATTGCGATAGCACCTTCGCTTTGCTGTATTTTCCCACACTCAAGGCCGATGGCGATTGCGGATGTTCCCTGACCCGAAACGCCGGTCACACCTAGACCAGCTTGGTATCCCAAGGCGATGGCCCAATCTCCTTGCCGAAATTTTCCGGCCTCATACCCCACGGCTATCGCGTACTCTCCCTGTCCACCTGCTGGCACACCATTCTCCCCTAGAGCCGCATTGTAGCCGAGCGCGACCGCCCACTCGCCTTGATCATAGCGGCCCGTCAAATAACCTATCGCGACGGCAAAAGGGTGTTGTTCTTCGGAGCCGGCTAAATTTCCGATAGCGATGGCGCTACCTTGACCCCCACCTGCCAACCCTTGGTTCAGATAACCTGCGTACGTCCCAATGGCCACAGAGTCAACCCCCTGAGATGTCAGACCGCTCTGGTACCCGATCGCAATCGCTTGGTTGCCCTGAGCTGTACCTCCGCTTTGATACCCCACGGCAACTGCGCGTTCGCCCTGCACCCCCTCTCCTGTCTCGAACCCCACAGCGACGGCGCCTCTTTGTTGTCCTATATGCCCAGCCTCCCATCCGATGGCCACTGCTTCTTGGGCTTGCCGGCCCGTTGATGCGTCTGACGTGTTTGCGCCCACCGTTCCGCCCGCCTGGTACTGTCCCGCCCCGCAACCAATATGAACTCGTTTGTGGTCATGTCCGTTCGCCCCGGCGTTTCCGCCGCCTTGTCTCCATCCCATTTGGGGGCCACCAAGGGCGGATTGTGCACCATCGTCCCAATACAAATACTCGGCGTAACAATCGCCCTGGTCCAGATCGGCTGGGATATCCTCGATGGGCTTGAGGGCGTTATATTTTATCTCTTTGGTACACGGGTTGTATGCCAGGGCGAACCCACCCCCGCAATTTCGCACGGGATTGACGAAGAACCCCGTTACGCCGAGCCCCGGCGCGGGCATGGCCCCGTCGTTTTGGTTATTAATACAAGCACGCTCACCTACGCTCGCGCCCAAGACCGTCGGCACGGGAAATACCTCTGTGCCGCCGGCTTTCTCCACGCCCGCGACGGCCTGGAGGGGGCCCCAGTCGGTCTGCGCCCAGGTTTGGTTTTTGGGATCGCCCGAGTTGATGATGATCGAGCTGCTCGGCTGCGCCTCCAGGGTGTTTGCAATGGTGGTGAAGGGGGTCCTCACGGCCATTGAACACCCGGCTTGGCGACCTATCGCGATGGCTTGTTGTCCTTGATTTGTTTGCCCCGCCTCCGATCCAATCGCCAAACCATAATAACCCTGGTCATTCCGCCCAGCGGACCGGCCGACGGCTATCCCTTGGTATCGCTGGCCTGAGTATCCCGCCCGGGTGCCAATGGCTATCGCCAAACCGGCCTGGGCCACGGACACGGCCGGATTTGTCGGCGGGGATAACGCTATGACTTGGCCCTGCACCGAGTTTCCGCATTCGGCGCCGATCGCGAGAGACCCGGTGTGCTGGGTCCTTTCACCCGCCTTGTATCCCAGGGCGACGGCTTCTTCTCCTTGATCCCGGCTCCCCGCATCAAATCCCAGGGCGGTGGCGAATGCGAGCTGATCCGTCCTTCCCGCATGGCGCCCTATTGCGATGTTGCCGCCCAAACTTGTGGCAACGGGAACGCCGGTGTTTATTTCTTGCGCACCATATCCTATCGCGATCGCCTCGGCGGACTGATGGCTTTGCCCGGCTTGGTGGCCTATGGCAATGGCTCTGCCGGGGCTCGTACCCGCGACCGTACCACCGCGTCCCTGATTCGTGTGCCCCGCATTCCCACCAATCGCGATGCTTCCCGATGATTGATCTACCATGGCCGCATTTTGTCCAATCGCGACGCATTGTCCGCTCGGTCCAGCGCCAACTCGAAGGCCCTGCGCGCTTCGACCCGCAAGGTCTCCAATAGCAATGTTGAATGATTCCTGTGCACTTTGACCCGCCTGGTATCCCACGGCGATGCTGTTCGCGCCTTGCTGTGTCTGAGCCGCCTCGTTTCCAATTGCGATGCTTCGCGCATCGGCGACGGCTGAGCTGGCGACATTGTCCCATCCCTGTCGATACTCCGCTGCCGAACCGCCAACGGCGATATTGTAGTCCGACATGCCCACATTTCCGGCCTTGAAACCCACCGCAACGGATTGTTGGCCCGCTCGCGTCCCAGCGGTGCCAGCGATGGTTTGGAACTGTCCCGCACCGCAACCAAGGTGAACGCGACCGCGATCGGGATTCGCAGCGCCGTCCTGGGGGCCTCCTCCGACTTTCCATCCCGGATCGCCCGCGTGGGCCGTTCCGAGTCCGTCGTCCCAATACAAGTATTCAGAATAACAGTCAGCACCCTGCAAGTCGAAGTCAGCAAGGTGGTCGGTCAATTTGCTCGCGTTGTATTTGATTTCTTTCGTGCATGGATTGTAGCTCATGACAAATCCACCCGAACAATTCCGAACAGGGTTGACAAAGAAGCCCGTCGCCTGGGCGCCCGGCAGGGGCATGTTATCGTTGTTGCCTTGGTTGTTGACGCACGCGGCCGCCGCTGCAGACGCTCCCGCATTCGGCGGTGGGAACGCCTCGTTGGCGTTCACCCTGATGGTCGCCGCATTATTGGAACCAGGCTGAATCAAAACGATTACACTTGCGGCGGTATATCCCGTGCCGCAGTCCGTGATCGTCACCCCGGTCACTCCACCACCGCCGTCGACGGACGTGATGTTCACGACCATGCCGCTTCCAGGCCCGCTTCCAGGCGCCGCCGTGCTTGTCGTCGCACTTCCCACGACGTAATCAGCACCGGGAGTTTGGATGGAGGCCACGTTGCAAAAGTTGCTGGAACCGGCGATCGCCTGCAGGGGGCCGTGATCGGTTGTTGCATTCACTCCCGCATTCTTCGGATCCCCCGAATTCAACACGATAGAATTGACAATCTGAAACTGCTCACCGGCTGGAAACACTGCGACGCCGTCAGAGCCTGTCCGCGCTGGGTGCGATTGCCCCGCTTCGTAGCCCACGGCGATGCTGTTGGCGCCTTGCTGTGTCGAAGAGCAAGAACTGCCGATCGCGACACATGAACCCGCCCCCCCCGCTGCCGCAATCCCTTGTTGCGTGTGGCCGCAAAAATGTCCAATCGCGACGCTCAACGTCTGCTGCGAAAACTGACCCGCTCCGTTCACGTTGCCACCGCTCCGAGAACCTATCGCGATGCAATTCGTTCCTTGGTCGACCTGGCCAGCCCGGTCGCCGACCGCGATTGACCCCGTGCCTTGCACCGACCCTCCTGCCCCGTATCCGATCGCGATTCCTAACTCTCCCTGTGTAGTTCTCCCAGCAAGGCGTCCGATCGCGATTCCAAACTGTTGCTGACCGATTTGGCCCGCTTGGGAACCAACCGCGACGCTTTCGGCTGCCTGCCCGGACGTACCCGCTTGGGCACCAAGCGCGACCGATAGGGTGCCTTGCGCGCTTTGACCTGCCTCGAAACCCACAGCAACGCTGTCTTCACTTTGGACACTTTGACCTGCCCTGTGGCCAATGGCGACCGCGCGCTGTGATTGAATCGTCGAGCCCGCGAGGGATCCCACCGCGACGGCGAACCCGCCTTGGTTCAGTGCACCAGCATTCTCGCCAATCGCGGTCGCATTATCTGACATGGCAATGTTACCGGCATTAAAGCCCACTGCAACGGTCCGTTGCCCCGCGCGCGTTCCGGGGTTACCGGCTGCCTGATACTGCCCCGCGCCGCAGCCGATGTGAACGCGGCCTCGATCGGGGTTAACGTTGGGGTCCACGGGCCCTCCTCCGACTTTCCATCCCGGATCGCCCGCGTAGGCCGTCCCGAGTCCGTCGTCCCAGTACAGATACTCAGAGTAACAGTCTCCGTCGTCCAAATCAGGAAGGTTCCCGATCGCTTTGCTTGCATTGTACTTGATTTCTTTCGTGCAGGGATCGTAAGCCATAACGAAGCCGCCGCCCACGTTGCGAACGGGATTCACGAAAAATCCCGTGACAGGCTGGCCCGCGCTGGTTGGCATGTCAACCTGGTTTCCTTGGTTCCGAATGCACGCGATTTCGGCGGCGGAAGCGCCCGCGGCGGGTGCAGGGAAAATTTCTCGATCGTTCAGCAAGAGCACTGCGTCGTTGTTGCCACCCGTCACCGTGACGGTGTCGCCGGCGGCGTAGCCCGAACCGCAGCTGACAATTCCGAACGTTATAATGTCGTTAAGGGGGGCGGCGCCGACAGCCATAATATTAATTACGAATCCGTGACCAGCCCCGGCAGTCGTCGTCGTAGCCACGCCAATCGCGTACCCGCTTCCTGCGGCATTGATGGTTGCGCCGCACGCGGACGAACTTCCCGAAATCGCCTGCAGAGGTCCCCAGTCGCTTACTAGGACACCGGCGTTTTTCGGGTCACCCGCGTTGACGATGATGGAATTTGCTGATTGAGCGTCGAAGGTGCCCGCGGGAAATATGCCTGCTCGAGCGGGCATGTTGAAGCCCGCCTTGTGTCCCAGAGCAATGGAGTGAAACCCTTGTTGGGTCCTTCCTGCTTGTAGGCCAATGGCGAGGGCGAACTGTCTCTGCGCGTCTCTACCTGCGTTTGCACCGACTGCAATGCTTCCGATGTACTGGGTAGAAAGTGCGGCGTAATTTCCGATCGCGACATTCGAATCCTGAATGTCTCCAGCAACGGGAGTCTGATCGGGTGTGCCCAGCGCTCCTTGAAAAACGCGACCGGCGTTGTAACCGATGGCGACTGACCGGGGGTACATCCGATCCCACCCTGATTGGTAGCCTATTGCTATGTTTCCTCTGTTGTCATTCGCCCCGTGACCATTATCAAATCTCCCGAGCCCGAATTGTCCAGCCTCAAGGCCGATCGCGATGGTCAAATTCGCTGCACGAGCCCCTACTGCGGGCGCCGCGCTTGCACCTTCCTGTTCGCCGGCATTGCAGCCGATATGGACACGACCGTTGTCGGAGCCCGCCAAACCCGTCCCCCCAATTTTCCAACCAGGGTTTCCTGCGTATGTGGTCCCCAAACCATCGTCCCAATACAAATACTCTGAATAACAATCTCCCACATCCACATCTACAATGCCATCGGTCAATTTGCTCGCGTTGTATTTGATTTCTTTCGTGCATGGATTGTAGCTCATTACAAAACCACCCGAACAATTGCGAACGGGACTAGCAAAAAATCCAGTCACGAGTTCCCCCGGCAGAGGCATAGCATTACCATTTTTTTTTTGGTTATTGATGCACAAGGTTTCGCCGGCGCTTGCGCCAACCGCCGGACCCGGGAAATTTTCGGTATTAGTAATTACTAGCGTAGCAAAAGTAGAGGGCGGCACGGTGTGCCCTTGTTGGATGACATTTAACACAGATCCTACAGTGTAACCACTTCCGCATTGGAGCACCGCAAAATCTGTTATTGCATTACCCGCGCCAGCATCGACCGCCAAAATACGAATGACCATGCCCGATCCGGCTCCGGCGGTGACCACGGTCAAGGCGGTTCCGGTCGCATAACCTGTTCCACCAGCGGTCAACGATGCTCCGCACGCCAAATTGGTGCCGGCGATGGATTGGAGAGGACCCCAATCAGTTTCGGCAACGTTTTGGTTCATCGGATCTCCACAGTTAATAATTATTGAATTTGATGATTGATTCTCAATCTCTCCAGGGGGAAATATGCCTGCGCCGGCCCCCGCTGGACGGGCCGACATACTACAGCCTGCCATGTGGCCCAGGGCCAAGGCGTGGAATCCCTGGCTTGTTTGGGCCGCCTGGCTCCCAATTGCAACAGAATGGCCTCCCTGCGCGGTTCGTCCACAAGCTCCACCCACGGCCACCGATCCCAAGGATTGTTGGTGTCGTCCCGCCACATTTCCTATCGCCACGGTGCTATCCAAGTTGGTGGAGTTCGGATATAAATCCGAGGTAATTGTTCCAACCGTTCCCTGCCCGCTGTAACCCGCCTCAAATCCTATCGAAACGCCTCGTGGAAAATTGTTCACATAGCCGGCTCGATATCCGATTGCCACATTTGCCGTGCCGGGGTTTGCATAGGGATTACTTGCGGGGGGGGCGGGAGGAGTGAACGATGGATTTGTACCCCATCCAAAGCTTACCGTCCCGGCTTCATAGCCAAGGGCGATTGTTAAATTGTTTGCTCGAATGCCAACGACGGCTCCCGTGAGAGCTCCCGTCGTTGGATCAACGGATGTGGCTTCCCTATATCTCGCTGCCCCGCAGCCGAAATGCACCCGACCATAATCGTGCGTCTGAAAGCCCGCGGGGCCACCTCCCACCCTCCAACCTTCGGTCAAGGGGTCTGCACCTTCACCATCGTCCCAGTATAAATACTCCGAATAACAATCGCCAATTCCTATGTCAGGCGGAACTTGTTGGTACTGGTAGCTTATCTCTTTGGTCGCGGGGTCGTAGCTTAATTGGTAATTTTTATTAATCTGTCTAATGGGACTTACGAAAAAACCCGATACCGGGCTGCGAACGGTGGGATCGGCGACAGCATCGAACCCAACCTCTCCGATCTGCGACAGTGCTTGAAGAGGCAACGCATTGCCAGACATCAACGCGGATGCCACCGTGTTGCGGATGATTATGCGGTATCCACCGGCAGAAACGGGATAATCTTCAACGGACCCGTCCTGATGCTCAATTGTTATGTCATTGGATGGAGGCCCGACGACAGGCGTCCTAACGCGGTCCCCGGCTTGGACGAGATCTTGACCCGACGAAATATTATAAATTGAAACGACGGCAGCACCCCCGTCACTGACAATGGGCACGTGGCCGGTACTCCGGGTGAATACCCCGCCGGGACCTTGCGCACCGGCAGCTGTAAACATTACATAATTGAAATTCAAATCAACGTTGGCATTCGCATCACCCAGGGCTGCATTCAAAATGATACTTGACGCTGGCTGCTGATTCGCCTCATAACCCACTTGAATATTATTCACGGCCGCATCACCCACGACACTGGTAGGTGGACAATCCGTATTGTAATTCCCGGCCAGAGTTCCCACAGCGGTCGCATTGGCACCCTGCCCCGAGTAGGCAGCACACCGCCCTATCGCCCGACCTTCAACGCCTTGGGCCGTGAAGCCGGCATCGGCACCAATGGCAATGGCCTGCTCTCCCTGTACGGTATGGCCTGCTCGATGTCCCACTGCCACGGCGTTGCCCGCGTTGCCCGGGGTCTGACCCTGGGAGAAGCGACCGGCCTCGCAACCCACAGACACGGAATACTGACCTTGGCTAACTTGTCCCAGGAAGGCGCCCGCAGCGGCTCCGGCCGACGGGATCGCCTCCGCCGTGCTGATTCCCGATCCCACCGATACGGCTCCAACGCCTTGGTCTGTAACTCCGGACATGACTCCTATTGCCACTGAGCGACCATTACCAACACCCCCGCCTCCTTGGCCGCAGTGACCCGCGCCACGCCCCACGGCTACGCAACCGGGGCCTTGCTGGGATTCCTGACCCGCGACATCGTCACCGCCCGCGCCGCACCCGATATGCACTTTGAAGCTTCCCACAAGCCACTTTTGAGCCAGCGGCGACCAGTACAAATAATCCGAGTAGCAGTCGCCCGCGTTCAGTCGGTTGTGCTGCGGATAGGCTTCATACAAAATCTCCTTGTTGCTTGTGTCGTAAACCAAAAGGAAATTGCGTGGGCTTTGCCGCAAGGGGGCAACGAAAAATCCGCCCGTCGTGGTCGGGGCACCCCCGACGTTTGGAAGAGCCGGTGACGGGTCAACCACCGGTTGCGGATTTCCCAAAACAACCTGTGTAACAGGACCAACGGTCAAATCAATGGGCGCGCCGTTGGGACCGCAGATTGTTATGCTGGTCACATCCGCACCTGGTGGCGGGTCCCGACCGCAAACGTAGGTTCCAGCCGCAAACGCTCCACCAAAACCCGTCAAACTTTGAACTAACATACCAACGACGACATCGCCATCCGGCATGGTGTTCGGCACGGTGAAAGTAAATACTCCCGCGGCGTTGCCTGTGCCCACGGGCGATGTCGCAGCCAGCAGGGGGTTCAGGGTATTTAATGGCAAATCTGGGTTGCCGGTTAGGTAACCCCGGCCCGAAAGCACCACGCTGTTTTGGAATTGCCCGTGGGTCGCCAGCGCCGTGATGGCCGCACCGGTTCCGCTGGGCAACGTGCCGTTATCGGGAACTATTCCCAATCCCGCTGCCGCACCAATGGCAACCGCGTCGCGGCCTTGGCCGGTATAACCAGAAAAGGGACCCACCGCCGTCGCACGCCCACGTCCATCGCCCGTGCTGAATTGGGCTGAATTTACACCCACGGCCACGGCATTAATTCCCAATGTGCCATAGCCATCGGCTGCCTCTAAACCACCCATCGCTTGACACCCGAAGTGGACTGAAAAATCTGACATGTTGGATATGTCGTTTCCCCCGCCGATTAGCCAATCTCCCTGGACATTGTTCCAATAAAGATATTCCGACATGCAATTTCCATTGGGAATGCCTGGCGTATTCACATCGGAACAAACGATCTCTCCCGTGTTTTGGTTGTAATAAAGACCCCAGCGGTAATCTCCGCCCGGCGGGGCAAGCTGGTTGGAATAAGTTTGTTCTCGGATCGGTTTTACATAACATGCGTCGGCCCAAACGTCGCCGCCCCCCGGCACCACACCAGCGGCGCGGGGAAACAGAGGATGGCCCTGAACTAACAAAGCATCCGTGTTTAGACCACCCTGAACGGAACCATTTACAACTATCGTTCGTTCCAGTTGTTCCAACGCGGAAGATCCAGCAAGGCCCAGTGCTGTAACTGTAACGGTTCCGCCCGTTCCGGCTGGCCCCGCGCCATTGGGATTTATAATCCCTGTCCACGGCAAATCACCCGCCACCAAACCGGATCCTGTTCCACATAGAATCGACAAAGATTGTATCACACCTCCTCCATCAACCACCAATTCAACCGAGATTGGAGTCAACAACGTCGCTGGAGGTTGGCCGGTTGACGTGGTCACGGTTGCTGTTCCATTTGAGTAATTGACTCCTTGCCCACCCAAGTTCAATTGAATACAACCGGAATCGCCAGTGCCGTTCCTGGTGGGTCGCTGGTTTGAATTGTCATTGTTTTGTAGTCCCGCTTGCTGACCCAACGCCACAGACAACTCTCCCTGGTTGTTGCTTCCTGCAAAACTGCCGATTGCCGTCGCTCCAAATCTTTGAGTTATCCGACCGGCACTAAACCCCACTGCCGTTGTTCCGCCCGTCTCTGCCAACGCGCCAACTGAACCCTGAGCAGAATGACCGGCGTAACTACCCACCGCAACGGAACATGCATTTTGACGCGATGTCACGGTCGACGGTCCCTGTCCTTGGGGGACGGAAACTCCGCCGGCCTCGCACCCAATGTGCACGCAGGTGGGACCCGCATCCGGAGGTGTCCCGTTTAATTGATCCGCCGTCGTGGATCCTGGCATCCAACGGGGAATCCCATTTGTTGGATCTGTTTCCCAATACAAATAATCGCTAAAGCACGCGCCGTCCGGCACATCGCCGGGCGGATTTCCAGGCGCCCCGCGCTGAATTACAGTGAATGTGATTGTTCGAATCTCGGCTTCAATCGGGCCACATTCAGCCTGAATGTAAACGGTGGAATCATAGCTTGCGCCTGGCAATCCATCACCCGCAACAGCCAAAGTGCAATTTGATTGAATCGTGCCGCACAAATAATTTCGACACCGAACGTAATTTGTGGTTCCAGAAATATTCGCCAGCAAAATCTCAACGCCTACTCGTGGTTCTCGATTCACGATCAGTTTTAACAAAGCTGTTTTGCCATCCGCCGGCTCGTTCCAAATGTAATTTTGAAGGATTCCACAATTTACAGAAGAGTCGTCTCCGAGACTCAAACTTCCGTTTTGGGTGAGCTGTCGTCCCGAACCAGCAACGGGATCGGGACAATCCACCAGCAAAAGATGATCCCTTGGCGGCCGAGGAACCGTGTCAGCCGTCGTTGCCAAGGGATCGCCTGGGGTGATTGTAGTTTCCGGCGCTATTATTGCGACACCATTTAACATGGCTCGCCAATCGTACACGTGTAAATCCCACAACGGATTGTCATCGGTCAATGGCATCAAACGGGTATATTCTGAATTTGCTGATGCCGCGCTTGATTGTAACTGAGCCGCAAATCGTTCAATGTTGAATTTGTGTATGAAAAAATTGTTGCTTTCCGACATTCTTACTTTCTTTATTGAGAACAATTATTACTGTATAAATAGCCGGTGCAGTGTACATTATTATTACATTGGTTACATTCGTTACATTGGTTACATTGGTTACATTGGTTACATTGGTTAATAAAGTAAGTTTTGTAAAAGTAATGTAAAAGTTTTACAATAGAATCACGCGATCGACGCTCACGACGGCATTCCATAAAATGTCGGCGGTACGATGGAAATTTCAAAACATACACACATCTCTAACATTTTAAGAAATTGAGCAGCGCTTTTGAAGAAATCAAGACTGTCATCGCTTGAAAAATCGTCAAAATGGTGTTTTGGCGCGTGCGCAGATCGTGTTCGGTCGCGCACGGGAATTCTCGTTGAGAGCGTCAAACGGTGAAGGTCCAAGGCGTCGGATGCCTTAAAACCTCTCCAAGTCTTTTCACGATTTCGCGAATTGAGCAGCATTGAGCAAGACCTAAAAAGAAAGAGGCAATGATAAAATGCCCCTTTTCAAATGTCCACACTGTCCGCACCAATGCTCGCGGAAAAGCAATTTGTTGCGTCACATGAAAACGAAAAGATGTATCAACCACCAAAAACCATGTCTACGAATCTGCACGTGTCAATTTTGTGGCGCCAAAGTTCAAAGTCGAAGTTTAAAATCCCATCACCGGAGCCGGTCATGCACAAGTGAACAAATTCGAAAATTGAAGGCTGAAAATGAAAAATTGTCGGCCCAATTGAAGAGGAGCCAAGGCAACCAAGGCAACGTCGTGATCAATAACATTTACATAAATGGAATGGCGCCAACCAATTTGTCCAAGTTGCTCACGATCGATGCCGTGCGAGACGCATACAGCAAAAATGCGTTCAAACACGGCGGCAAGGGAGCCGCGTCCGTCGTTTTATCAATTTTGAACGAAGAGGAAGAAATTCGCTATGCCTGCACCGATCCCGCACGCTTAAAATTCAAATACAAAAATGAAAGGGGTGAAATCGTGTCGGACAGCCAGGCCTTAAAACTCTGGAATGCAAGCAAGACACCAATAAAAACGGTGACCGAAGAGATTTCGAAAGCTTGGATTGAACAAATGCCGACAATGGCATCCAGAATTATGAAGCACACCTTTCCAATCCGGGAGGCACAGGAAATTCCACCTCGAGGTTTTGTCTCCGGTCTGAAATCTGCAATCATTGATTGATTAAGTTGTGAGTTACATAGTTACATAGTTACATAGTTACATAGTTACATAGTTACATAGTTACATAGTTACATAGTTACATAGTTACATAGTTACATAGTTACATCAAAATGCAAAACCCTTTCCTTGACTCTTCATTTTTTTGGGGGTCGGCGCAAACCACTGCAACCGGCGGCGGCGGTTGTGTTTGATGGCGTGTCGTGGCAGCTGAAACCAATTTTTCAATCATGTCCATTAAATTCTCGTCTCGTCCATCGAGGTGCCTTTCACAATTCACAATCCTTGTGTCCCGTGGGGGCAACTCGATGACCTGAAAATTTTCGAGGTAGGGATGCAAATTGACGATCCATTTTTTTGATATTTGGACGTGGTACGGTTCACCCGACAAAATTTCTTCATAGAGCATCAACTGATTTCGAGCAATAGCAAAATAATAACCAGATCGGCAAATGCTTCGCTTCCAATCAACAAGAATCTTGTCACCGTTTGGAGTTTCAAAGATGACATCCAATCGCCCCCGAAGATTCGCGTTGTTTACCTCCATTTCAATCGCTGGCTTGCCGCAATATTGGAAAACTTTCCAGCGCTTGTTCTCACAATAACATTTGTAAAATTCGACGAAATGATCAAATTCTCGCGTCGTTGTTGTGTATTTCTCCAAGGCGCGGTCGAGGCTATTCGTTTGGACAGCTTTCAAAAAATGGGCAATCCTGGTGTGAAGTTTTATTCCGTTGTCCTTGTCATTTTCGGCGCGCAATGCTAACCTTTTTGCTTCGAACGTCACATTACGGGTGTCATTGTTTTTCTTGGTGTGAGACATGGTTTGTTTCTAATTCAAACACATCATCGTTTAAATTGATGTGTAAATTCAGACCGTGGCAAACAAATATTTGGAAATATAAAAAGAAAAGAACAATGGTCGAATGTAAAAGAACGTTACTTGCGTACGTCGCATCGATGTTTGCAGCCGAACTTGTCGGAGCTATTTTTTTGGCGAAGTCACAATTGTTGAGGCCCACGGCGGGCTGTTCAGATGGCACCGTCCGAATGTTTGCGTTCCTTGCCCTCTGCGCGGCCTTGGTGGTGAATGGTACCAAATTGCATAACATTTTCAAGGGTGATTGCGAGTCCGAAACTGCCGTGACGCCCCAAACTCGGTGGACCAAGCAATTAACGCATGTGTGGTTGCCTGTGATATATCTGATATGCGGAAGTCTGCTAATCGTCATGTCGGAATCCAAAACGAATGACGAATTTGATCCCAAAACCTGCAATGAAAACGGGTGCCAATTGGTCTGCACCGACGAGGAAAAAGCGAGATTTCAAATGGGGGGCGTAGTTCTTCTGATGATCGCCGTTTTTCACATTGTGTTGATTTTGGTTCATGGATTCAAGGGCAACACCTCATTGATGACACCAACAGCTGCTCACTTCCAAAAATGGTCTTTGTTGGGTGGTGGGTGACATTAAATTGTCAATGTAACCAATGTAACCAATGTAACCAATGCAACCATCGATCGCTTGACACGACCAAACCAAACAAAAATGTTTGGTCGTCGACGAACGAGACGCGCAAAACGGTCACCCAATGTTGATAATACATAAATGAAAGACTTTCGTTGTTTCCATTTTGTTGCTGCATTTGCAATAACAGCAATCTATGATGTAATTCTGCGAAAATTTTCTGAACGCAAGTTTAAAATATTTGGAATCGAAAACATCAATTGGGTCGTTGCGCTGCGACCGTATTTTGAAAAACACACAATTCTCGCGGCTGCATTGATTGCCGGCATCGTCGGCGCTGTTGCATACTTTGCAATCGTTTTGACTATGCCGGATTCGTGCAAGAAAAACATGCCGTGTTATATAGTTTGGGTTGCAGTCATCAGTGCCTTAATTGGGATTCCAATGAGGTTCTCCGGATTGTTCCCGCATTTGAAGAAATTTTATTACGACCCATTGCCATTCACGACGGTATTCAGCGACGCTCTTTCGGGCGTGGTTGTCGGGGGGACAATGTTGGCACTACAGAAGTTACAGAAGTTACAGAAGTGACAGAAGTGACAGAAGTGACAACCGATGACGTGATGTCCGCGTGCAATTTTCATATTTTGTAAAGTATGAAAATAATGGGTTTAGATAACTGAAAAGTTCCAATTCAAGATTCCAAATAGATTTTTGCAAATGGAATAATGCCAATCGCGACGTTCTGAGGTTTTCAAAATGGAAAATTCTGAAGGATCGCACTCGAATTTGTGTCTACGCAAAAGTTGGAACAGAACGTATTGGGTGTTGATAAAATTTTTGCGGCTGTCTTTCTTGTGGATGTCGTCGTACAATGTTGTCAGCTTCTCAAAATCTTGCAACAATTTTCCCTCGAGGTGGGAAATGTCGGGGGGAGGTTGCCCGGTTAGGTTGTAATGAATCAGTTGGACATTTTCGTAATGTTTTGACAGACGCAATTCTTTCAGGAAAATAGAGATGTGGTCTTTTGTGATGTTGGAAAAACGGATGTGGTTGGGAGTGGCAGTGTCGCCAATGAGCAGGTGATGTTTATCAAATTCATTTTCAAGTGCCAAATAAACTGACTTGTCAATCGTCACGTTTTGACGTCCTTGGAATTGAAGGATGCAATCGCGGAAATGTATTTTCCTATCATACAAATATTTGCTAGCAATATTTATTCGATCGATGTCGGAATACGAGCTCGTCGGATTTGTCAAATCTGATTGCACCGCGAAACACTCGTTGCAAATTGTGGTCTGATCAATCACAGCAAAATTTCTGGAAGTGCAACTGCCATTTGTACAAACGACAACCTCGGGATCACCCTTTCCGCGAATTTTGCGATCTGAGGTACCGTGCTTGACAGCATCGGAGGCATTACCATACTTCGAATAAATCGACATGAACTCCTTGATTATTTTCTTTTTTTCTCGGTTGTCCGATTTGACCGGTCCCATGAACGACATTTCAATTGGGTTTTTTAAAAGTTGGGTGTATTTTTCAATAATTTCGACAGTTTCGAGCAGATACATGTTGTAACGTCGCCCGCTTTTTCGATCTTCGATTTCTCGTACTATTTGTTCCCGCGCGGCAAGCAACTCGCTTTCCGACTGGTCCGGTCGACGGAGCAATTCATCTATTTGGGCGACATTTTTTTCTAGGATCGGTCGACGCGCGTCATCCTTCAATTTTTTCTTCAAATCATTGTCGAGTGAAATGATATCAAAATCCATTTGCTTTTTGATATCATCATTGCCGCTATTTAAATCAAGATTTGAAAGTTACAATCTCACGCATAGTGAGTTTTGATCATGTGGCACCCGCAACAAAGCAAATCACACTTTGCCATCTCCAAGGGGAATTGTTCGTTAAAATAATTCCAAGATTTGTTTATTAAATTACTCACCGGGATAGTTTTTTTTTCTTCATCACGGTGGTCGAGATCGAATAGAAATTCGTTTCCTT